>Ga0098035_1000020_pt1 | contig 135493 bp, 140 predicted proteins | sample 3_EtaG_FD_75046 | JGI IMG/M metagenome (GOLD analysis project Ga0098035, IMG submission 75046) | Marine viral communities from the Subarctic Pacific Ocean - 3_ETSP_OMZ_AT15126 metaG | ecosystem: Environmental > Aquatic > Marine > Oceanic | place: Pacific Ocean | collected 2015-01-07
GATCCGTGCCCACTGCGCATCCGAAAACCAAAAGAAATCAGACATATCCATTGCCTCCTCGCTGGAGACAATGAATCATCACAACCGAACTTTGGGAATCCCCTTAATGGGTCCGGACCCTAGCAGAATTTCCTGACTATGTGTTCATGCTGTCGAAGAACTCGCCGTTGTTCTTCGTCTGCTTGAGCTTGTCGAGCAGGAACTCGATGGCGTCGACCGTGCCCATCGGATTGAGGATGCGGCGGAGCACATACATCTTCGAGAGCTGGCCCTTCTCGACCAGGAGCTCTTCCTTGCGGGTGCCGGACTTGAGGATGTCGATCGCAGGGAAGACGCGCTTGTCGGCGATCTTGCGGTCGAGAATGATTTCCGAGTTACCCGTGCCCTTGAACTCTTCGAAGATGACTTCGTCCATGCGCGAGCCCGTATCGATGAGTGCCGTCGCGATGATGGTGAGCGAGCCGCCTTCCTCGATGTTACGCGCGGCGCCGAAGAAGCGCTTGGGGCGCTGCAACGCATTCGCGTCGACACCGCCGGTGAGCACCTTGCCGGACGAAGGAACGACCGTGTTGTAGGCGCGGCCGAGGCGCGTGATGGAGTCCAAAAGGATCACGACGTCGCGGCCATGTTCGACGAGGCGCTTCGCCTTCTCGATCACCATTTCCGCGACCTGGACGTGGCGCTGCGCGGGCTCGTCGAAGGTGGAGGAAATGACCTCGCCCTTCACCGAACGCTGCATGTCGGTCACTTCTTCCGGACGCTCGTCGATCAGCAGCACGATCAGATAGCATTCGGGGTGATTGGTCGTGATCGAATGAGCGATGTTCTGGAGCAGCACCGTCTTGCCGGTGCGCGGCGGCGCGACGATCAGTCCGCGCTGGCCCTTGCCGAGCGGCGCCACGATGTCGATGACGCGGGACGAGCGGTCCTTCAGCGTCGGATCGTCCACTTCCATCTCGAGCTTCGAATCCGGATAGAGCGGCGTCAGATTGTCGAAATGGACCTTGTGGCGCGCCTTGTCCGGGCTCTCGAAATTGACCGTCGAAACCTTGAGCAGCGCGAAATAGCGCTCGCCATCCTTGGGGCTGCGGATTTCGCCCTCGACCGTATCGCCGGTCCTCAGCGAAAAGCGGCGGATCTGCGAAGGCGAGACGTAGATGTCGTCCGGGCCCGGCAGGTAGTTCGCTTCCGGGGAGCGCAGGAAGCCGAACCCGTCCGGCAGCACCTCGACCACGCCCTCGCCGATGATGTCGACGCCCTGCTCGGCATACTGCTTCAGGATCGCGAACATCATGTCCTGCGTCCGGAGCGTGGAGGCGTTCTCGACCTCGAGTTCCTCGGCGAGCGCCAGAAGGTCCGTCGGGGATTTGGCCTTGAGGTCCTGCAGCTTGATCTGCGTCATCGGCTTGATAGGTCTTTCTCTGGGGTTTCCACTGGCCGCTTCCTCCTGGAGGATCGGGTGCCGTCGCGCGGGAGGGGAAATCTTTTCGGAATGGGGAGGATAAAACAGGTCTGCGAACGGGTGATGATGTGTCGGAGAAACGGGCCTCGGGGTTCTTTCCGTCGCCGCGAAGGCCCAGGGGCTTTTGCCCTTGTGGACCCTCTCGCGGGGATATTCTGGCCGGCAAGACGCCCCTCGACGTGAGGAAGGACGCATTGGAGCCGGGAAAGAACGTAGGAAGGCCGCCGGAAGGAACCCGGCTTTGAAACCCATATAAAGCGCCGCGGTTCCGATTTCAACGGAAATTGGTTGGCGGACGCCCTTACCGGTCAGAACGGCTTCGCGACCGCCAGCAGCACGATGAAGATGACGAGGGTGGGCGGCGCCTCGTTGACGATGCGGTAGAAACGGGCCGGCCGCTTGTTCCCGTCGCGCTCGAATTCCTTGCGCCAGGCCGAAAACATGCCGTGCAGACCCAGCATCGCGACGATCAGGACGAGCTTCACCTGCATCCAGCGATCGCCGAAAAGCGAGGGGTTAATGGCGAACATCAGGAGACCGAAAAGCAGGGTCGCGATCATCGCCGGATTGATGATCCCCCTGAGCAGCCGCCGCTCCATCACCTTGAAGGTCTCGGACTTGTCGGAACCCGGCTCGCTGTCGGCGTGATAGACGAAGAGGCGCGGAAGATAGGCCATGCCGGCCATCCAGAAGATCACCGAGATGATGTGAAGCGCCTTGATCCACAGATAGTATTCGGCAAGAAAACCCATCTCTCTTCTTTTCCTTTTCTCTACCCTTTATTGGCGGATCGTCTTGAGGCCCGCATCTTTCGTACAGACATGGCCTGCGGCGTCTTCCGGGCAGAGGATCGTTTCCTGCGCCCGCGCGGCACGCACGAGCCGGGCGAGCCCCGCGATGAAATGCGGCTCCGTGCCGAGCGCGGGCACCCGGATATAGGCCGGCACCCCGCTCTCCTTCGCGAGATGAGCATATTCCTTGTCGAGTTCGACCAGCGTTTCGGAATGTTCCGAGACGAAGGCGACGGGCAGCACGATGAGGGACTTGCCCTCGCTCCCCGCGCGCCGGACCTCATCATCGGTCGAGGGTCCGATCCATTCGAGCGGCCCCACCCGGCTTTGATAGCAGGTGATCCAGTCGAGACCCTCGATCCCGAGCCGCGCGACGATCGCGGCGCAGCTCTGCTCGACCTGGGCCTGATAGGGATCGCCCCCATCGACCACCTTTTTCGGCAAGCCGTGAGCGGAGAAGAGAACGCGGACACCCTCGATGCCGCCCGCCTCGCCGATGGCGGCGCGAAGGAGCGCTGTATAACCGGCAACGAAGCCCTCTTCGGTGGGGTAGCAGCAGACTGCCCTTGCCGGCACGGCAAGCCCGGCGCTTGCGGCCGCCTTCTCCCAGTCGCGCAAGGAGGACTCGGTCGTCGTCGTCGAATATTGCGGATAAAGCGGCAGAAGCACGACTTCATCGGCTCCCCAGGCCTTCGCGGCGGCAGCGGCCTCCCGCGCGAAGGGATGCCAGTAGCGCATGGCGATGAAGCAGCGATATTCGGACTCGCCGTCGGCTAATGCCGCTTCGAGGGCCGCGCCCTGCGCCTGCGTCAGCGGCACGATCGGCGAGCCGCCGCCAAGCTCGGCATAGATCTCCCTTGCCACGGGGGCACGGCGCTTCGAAACGAGCTTCGCGATCAGCCAGCGCAGCGGCTGCGGCACGCGGATGATTGCCGGATCGCTGAACAGGTTGAAGAGAAAGGGCTCGACCGCCTCCGGTCCGTCCGGACCGCCAAGGTTGAAAAGCACGATGGCGACTTTTTTCGCCGCTTGGATGGTCACGGGCGCCACGCTTTCACGAACTCGACCAGCTCGGCAACATGTTCCGGCGGTGTCTGCGGCACGATGCCATGGCCGAGATTGAAGATGAAGGGCCCCTTGCCCAGTGTCTCGAGAATATGAAGCGCATGGGCGCGCATCTCCGCGCCGCCCGCCACCAGAAGCAGCGGATCGAGATTGCCCTGCACGCAGCCCTGGGTTTGGAGCGCGTCCCTCGCCCATTCGGGCGAGACGCCCGTGTCGAGGCTCAAAGCCGTGACGCCGGTTTCGCTGAAATAACGCACCGCCATGGCGCCCGCGCCGCGCGGGAAGGCGATCACCGGCAGACCCGGAAAGCGCGCCTGCATGAGTTCGCGGATCGCCTTCACGGGACGCAGCGCGAAGCGCTCGAAGGCAAGCTCCGGCAGGCTTCCCGCCCAGGTATCGAATATCTGGACGACTTCGGCCCCGGCGATGACCTGCGCCGACAGATGCTCGACCGTCGCCTCGACCAGAATGTCGATCAGCTTCTGGAATTCATCCGGCGCACGATAGGCCCAGAGCTTCGCCGCCGCCTGATCGGGGCTGCCCTTGCCGCCGACCATATAGGTCGCCACCGTCCAGGGCGCGCCGGCAAAACCGATCAGCGTGACGTCCGAGGGAAGGCTCTTCGACAGCCGCGCCACCGTCTCGTAGACGGGGCTGAGATGCTCCGTGACGCGTGCCGGGCTCGAAAGCGCCGCTAGCCCCGCCATATCCGAAATCGGCTCCAGCACCGGTCCCTCGCCCTCCTTGAAGGCAACCTCCTGACCGAGCGCGTCTGGCACGACAAGAATGTCGGAAAAGAGGATCGCCGCGTCGAAGCCGTAACGCCGGATCGGCTGCAGCGTCACTTCCTCCGCAAAGTCGGGCGTGTAGCAAAGATCGAGAAAGCCGCCAGCCTTTGCCCGCACCTCGCGATACTCCGGCAGGTAGCGTCCCGCCTGGCGCATCATCCAGAGCGGCACGCCTTGCGTCTCGAGACCCGCCAGTGCTCTCAGCAGTTTCTTCTCCGGAAGCATGGTTCCGGGAGCCTTCTTATCGCTCACCCGTTCTTTTCCCAATTCTATAGAAGAGTCTTGAAAGTGGTGGATAGGAGTGGATGCCTGTGGATGGCGGGGATCAAACGCCGATCCCGTTTTTTCCACAGTTCCGGTCCTGCCGCGCCGATCTGCGTTTCCTCGCTACCTTCTATGCCACAGCCTGTGCGTAATTTCAGCCCGTCAGACTGCCGCGCCTTTCTACGCAGAGACTTGGCGTGTGGATTGTCTCCGGGTTGCGAAGCGTTAATAGCGTGGACAAGTCGGGCAGAGAGGCGAGACTCGCCGGTCATACCCGTTTTCCGCAAGCGAACCGCGGGATTTGTTCATGGACTCATGGAACCGGGGACGTATTTCGAAGCACGGGTATGACCCGGTAGGGCTTCCTTCCTTAACGCCTGTTACACCCGTTAATCACAGCTTTCCACAGGGCCGCGGCCAATATGCGCAAAGCCCGTTATGCTTTGCATGACAGGGACCGGCCGCAAAAAGAATTGGCATGGTGAGGAGGTGCCCGATACCTTGCCCCTGCTTTCGAGCCCCGGACAGGACCAAGACCATCGCAATGAGCAACAAGCGCGTCTTTCATCTTCATCTCGTCTCCGACGCGACCGGCGAGACGCTGAACATGGTCGCGCGCGCGGCCTGCGCGCAATATGAGGATGCGCGTCCGATCGAGCATGTCTATGCGCTGGTGCGCGGCCCGAAGCAGCTCGAACGCGTGCTGGGGGAAATCGAGAATGCGCCGGGCCTCGTCATGTTCACCATGGTGAACGACGAACTCCGCACGCGGCTCGAGAAGCGCTGCGCGGAGATACAGACGCCCTGCATATCCGTGCTCGATCCGGCGATGCAGGCGCTGGGGAAATATCTCGGCAAGGAGAGCTCTCATAAACCCGGCTCGCAGCACATCATGGATGCGGAATATTTCGATCGCATCGCCGCGCTCAATTACACGATGGCGCATGATGACGGGCAGTCGGCCGGCGATCTCGACGATGCGGATATCGTCCTGCTCGGCGTGAGCCGCACCTCGAAGACGCCGACCTGCATCTATCTGGCAAACCGCGGCATCAAGGCGGCGAATATTCCGATCGTGCCGGGCGCCGCCTTGCCGCCCGACCTCGAAACCGCGAAGAAGCCGCTCATCGTCGGATTGACGACGAGCCCCGATCGCCTGGTGCAAATACGCAAGAACCGGCTTCTTTCGCTGCACGAGAAGGCGGACACGAATTACGTCGCGCCCGATGTCGTTGCCGACGAGATTGCCTTCGCCCGCAAGCTCTTCGCCCGCAACGGCTGGCCGGTGATCGACGTGACGCGCCGTTCGATCGAGGAGACGGCGGCGGCAGTCCTCAACCTCTATAATGAGCGCCAGCGCGAGCGCTTGAGCTGAGGCGTCATGACCGCTGCTCCCATTATTCTCGCTTCCGGCAGTGCCGTCCGGCAGAGGCTCCTCGCGGAAGCAGGGCTCACTTTCACGGCTGAGGATTCGCGCGTCGATGAAGACGCGCTCAAGGCCGGATTCGCTCAAGGAGAAGCCGGGAGCCATGCGGACGCGGAAGCGGCGACGGACGCGCTTGCGCTTGCGCTTGCGGAAGCGAAGGCGCTTGCCGTCTCGGCAAAACGCGAAGGCGCGCTGGTCATCGGCGCGGACCAGATCCTCTCCTGCGAAGGCCGCCGATACGACAAGCCGAAAAGCATGGAGGAAGCGCGCGCGAACCTGCTGGCCTTTCGCGGCCGGACGCATATCCTTCATTCGGGCCTCGTCATCGCCAGGGATGGTGCGGTGGTCTGGAACCTGACCGCCCGCGCGACGCTGACCATGAGAGCCTTCAGCGAGGAGTTCCTCGACGCCTATCTCGGCGAAGTGGGAGAGCGCGTGATGAAAAGCGTCGGCTGCTATCAGCTCGAGGGGCCCGGCGTGCAGCTTTTCGACCGGATCGAGGGCGACTATTTCGATATTCTGGGGCTTCCCATGCTGCCGCTCCTCGATGAACTCCGCCGGCAAGGAGTTGTGGAAACATGATTCGCCGTGTTTGCGTCATCGGCTGGCCCGTCGCCCATTCGCGCTCGCCGCTCATCCATAATCACTGGATCGCGGAGCACCGCATTCCCGATGCGCGCTACGAATTGCTCGCGGTGAAGCCGGAGGATGCGGTCGAGACGATCCGCCATCTCCACAAGCTCGACTTCATCGGCGCGAATGTCACCGTGCCGCACAAGGAAGCGGCTTTCGCCGCACTCGGGAAGCACGATGCCGTGGCGGCGCGGCTGAAAGCCGTCAACACCGTGGTCACGCTGAAGGATGGCGCGCTCGAAGGGCGCAACACGGATGGCTATGGCTTCATCGCCAATCTGAAAGCGGGCGCGCGAGACTGGCGCGCAGGCGAAGGGCCGGCGGTGATGCTGGGCGCGGGCGGCGCGGCGCGCGCGATTGCGCTGGCGCTCGAAGAAGAGGGCGTTCCCGAAATCCGCATCGTCAATCGCACCGTCGAACGCGCGGAAGCGCTGATCCGCGATCTCGGTCTGACAAGGGCGAAGGTCTGTTCGATGGACGAGGCGGAAGCCGCGCTCGAGGGCGCCGGCCTTCTCGTCAACACGACGACCCTCGGCATGAAGGGCGAAAACGACGTCGATCTCGACCTGACGCGCCTGCCGCGCGACGCGATCGTCACCGATATCGTCTATACGCCGCTCGAAACGGGATTGCTCCGCCGCGCGCGTCTTGCCGGTCATGAGGTGGTCGACGGGCTCGGCATGCTGCTGCATCAGGCGGTACCGGGCTTCGAGGCCTGGTTCGGCATCCGCCCGCATGTGACGGAAGAGTTGAGGAACATCGTGCTCGCCGATATCGGCCAGGCGAAATAGGGGAAGCGGGGAACGCAATGCTTCTTATCGGTCTCACCGGCTCGATCGGCATGGGCAAGTCCGAAACGGCGAAGATGTTTCGCGAACTCGGCGTGCCCGTCTACGACGCGGATGCCGCCGTTCACAAGCTTTACGAAAAGGGTGGCAAGGCAGTGGAACCGCTGCGCGCGGCCTTCCCCGCCGCCATTGTCGACGATGCGGTGGACCGCAAGGCGCTGTCGCGCTGCGTGATCGGAATGCCCGGCGAGATGAAGAAACTCGAGGCGATCGTGCATCCTCTCGTCGGCGAGGCGCAGATGGAATTCCTGCGCGAGAATATGGCAGCGGGCCAGGCGATGGCGGTTCTCGACATTCCGCTTCTCTATGAGACGGGCGGCGAGACGCGCGTCGATGTTGTGGTTGTGGTCTCCGCTCCCTACGATATCCAGAAGACGCGCGTGCTGGCGCGGCCCGACATGGACGAGGCGAAATTCGCCGCGATCCATGCCAAGCAGGTGCCCGACGCGGAAAAGCGCCGCCGCGCCGATTTCGTGGTCGAAAGCGACAAAGGCCTCGATCACGCGCGCGCGCAGGTCGCCGCCATCGTCGAGGCCTTGAAGACCCGCGAGGGCAAGGTGCTGAAGGAGCGTCTTCGCACCGGCTGACGGCAAAGGAGAAGAAGCATGGAACAGCGCATAAGCTTCATCACGCTGGGCGTCACCGATCTCGCCCGCTCGTGCCAGTTCTATGAAATGCTGGGCTGGACGCCGCTGCCGCAAAGCAGTCCGACCGTCACCTTCTTCCAGTGCGGCGGCATCGTCTTCGCGCTGTTCGGCCGCGAGGCGCTTGCCGAGGATGCGAAGGTGGCCGCTTACGGCGAAGGATTTTCGGGAGTCGCGCTCGCCCATAATGTGCGCGAGAAAAACGAGGTCGACGAGGTGCTCGCCGAAGCCGAAGCGGCGGGCGGGCGTATCCTGAGACGCGGCGGGGACGCTTTCTGGGGCGGCTATACCGGCTATTTCGCCGATCCCGACAATCACCTCTGGGAAGTCGCCTGGAATCCCGGCGGGTTTATCGGCGAAGACGGTTCGTTCCATTTCTCCGCCGAATAGGCGACAATGGACATCACCGCTTTCGGGGGAAAGCGGGTCAAGGGCGACACGGGAAAAACATGCGCGAGATCGTGCTCGATACCGAAACCACGGGCATCAGCCCGCAGGATGGTCACCGGCTGGTCGAAATCGGCTGTCTCGAACTTTTCAATCACGTCGCGACGGGAAAGTTCTTCCACACCTATATCGATCCCGAGCGCGACATGCCCGAAGGCGCCTTCCGCGTTCACGGCCTCTCCGCAGAGTTTCTCTCGGACAAGCCGAAATTCGCGGAGGTGGCGGACGCCTTTCTCGAATTCATCGCGGACGACCCCCTCGTCATCCACAACGCTTCCTTCGACATGGGCTTCATCAATGCCGAGCTGAAGCGGATCGGGCGCGTTGGGTTGCCGATGGCGCGCGCGATCGACACGCTCGACATCGCGCGGCGCAAGTTCCCCGGCTCGCAGAACAATCTCGATGCGCTGTGCCGCCGCTTCAATGTCGACAATTCCGGCCGCACCAAGCATGGCGCTCTGCTCGACAGCGAACTTCTCGCCGAGGTCTATCTCGAGATGATGGGCGGCCGTCAGCCGGGCCTCGTGCTGCAGACGGAATTGGCCGGCAGGACAGGCGAGCGCGTGGCCCGCGCCGCGCGGCCTGTACCCCTCCCCCCGCGCCTCACCGGGGCTGAACGCGAGGCGCATGACGCCTTCATCGCCACGCTTGGCGACGACGCGCTCTGGCTCGGCCAGAAAAGCTGAAAAAGAAAAGCTGAAAAGAAAAGCGGCCGGAGACGTCCGTCAGTTCGGCTGCTTGGCGTCCGCGACTTCCTGTGCCATCTGCTCGCGCCGCTGCTGATAGAGGCTGACGAAATCGATCGGATCGATCATCAGCGGCGGATAGCCGCCGTCGCGCGTGACGTCGGCAAGCGCACGGCGCGCGAAGGGGAATATCTGGCGCGGGCATTCGACGACCAGCACCGCTTCGAGATCCTGCTCGGGAATATTCGTCAGGCGGAAGAGACCGGCATATTCGATCTCGACGAGGAACATCGGCTTTTCCTTCACCGTCGCCTCGGCGCCGATCTTGAGCGCGACCTCGTAGTCGTTGTCGCTCATCCGCTTCACGCCGACATCGACGCGGATCCCGATGGAGGGCTGCTCGTCCACCGGCCCAAGCATTTGCGGCGCATTCGGATTTTCGAAGGACAGGTCCTTGACGTATTGCGTCAGCACGCGCAATTGCGCGCCTGTCTGTGCGCCGCCATTGCCTGCATTGACCGAGCCCTGATCCGACATCCTTGCCTCATCGCTTCTCGATTTCGGGAAGGCTGCTGGCTATCACGGAACGCGGTGGGGGACAAGAAAGCGCGAGCCCTCGAGACGCCTTATTGTCTCCAGGGTGAATCCGGATCGGGGCCGGACCCCCGGGGCTCGTCGGCATCCCCGCCGATTTCCTCCGCCTCTCCCTCGATCACGGGGCCGCGCCGAGATGGCGCCGGCCCGCGCCCGCCCGGCCCGAGGCCGTCCGGTCCCATGCCCATGCCGCTCCGATAGACGGTAAAGCGGCTGCTCGCGGCGATCCGCCGCGCCGCGAACCGGCCGATGGCGCGCCGGATGGGGGGAATGAGGAGAAGGAAGCCGACGCAATCCGTGAACAGGCCGGGCGTCACCATGAGAAGCGCGGCGGCAATGAGGAACACGCCGTCGAGCATTTCCGCGACCGGCGGCTCGCCCCGGCGCATCGCTTCCTCGGCGCGTCGCCATGTCGCAAGCCCCTGCACCCTGAGAAGTGTCGCGCCAAGAAGGGCCGTCAGAAGCACGATGGCGACGGTGGGCCAGACGCCGATCGCCCCGCCCACTTCGATGAAGATGGCGATTTCGATGAGCGGTACGGCGATAAAGATGAGGAAGATGAAAGCGGGCAAGACGGACTTTCGTGAGGGTTCCGGTAAATTTGAGCGCCGGGCGGCGCCCGCGCTAACCATGAAGATAGGGTGTGGGACGGGTTTTGCCCACATGGCTCCGGTAGTAAAACGCCTTCCGATGCCCTAGGTTATGGCTCAGGAACGAATAAATGAAAGAACAACGGTAACGGCAGGCCCGCCCCTCGCGAACGCGGTTTCGGCGAACAAAAGCCCCGCGAAGGCGACGAAGAACGCGCGGCCTCCGGTGCGAAAGGCTCCTCGAGCAAATGGACGACGGCTTGAATCTTCTGAACATCATCCTGCTCGCGATCGCTGTCGGCGTCTTTCTGAAACTCAGAAGCGTGCTGGGACGGCGGACGGGGCATGAGCGCCCGCCCTACGATCCCTATTCGGGCGATGCGGCCGGCAACGACAAGGTGGTGACGCTGCCCAAGCGCCCGCGCGACGGCACCCTGGGTGACGCGGATGGCGCGGCGCGCACGATCGATGCCGCCGGCGATCCCTTTGCCGCGGCGCCTTCGCAAAATCGCTGGCGCGGCATTGCCGAACCGGGCACGCCGCTTGCCAATGGCCTCGACGCGATTGCCGCGAGCGACCGCTATTTCGATGCCGGTTCTTTCCTCTCCGGCGCCCGTTCGGCCTACGAGATGATCGTGACCGCCTATGCGGCGGGCGACCGGGAAACGCTGAGGCCGTTATTGAGCGACGAGGTCTACCGCAGTTTCGACGATGCCCTGAGCGCGCGCGAAAAGGACGGCCTCACGGTGGAGCAGAGCTTCATCGGCATCGAGAAGGCGGAAATCAAGAACGCCTCGCTCGACGGCTCGCGGGCAAGGCTCACCATCGCCTTCAAGAGCACGCTCACCTCCTGCACCAAGAATTCCGACGGCGTTGTGATCGAGGGTGATCCCGTGACCGTGCGCGAAGTGACGGATGTCTGGACTTTCGAACGCGACGTGAAGAGCCGCGACCCGAACTGGAAGCTGGTCGCGACCGGCGCTTCCGACTGACCGGCGGCGGCGATGCGGCTCGGCGCGGCGTCTCTTCTCCTCATGGGAGGACTTCTTCTTGGACATGCGCAGGGTGCGCCTGAGATGAGCGCGCATGCCGCTTCCCCTGTTTCCGACCGCCTGTCCTTTTCCGACATCGAGGGCTGGCAGACCGACGACCAGTCGGCGGCGCTGATCGCCTTCAGGAGTTCCTGCGCGCGCATATTGAAGCTCTCGCCCTCGGCGCCGCTCGACACCAAAGGCGGCGATCCCGTTTATGGCCGCGCGGGCGACTGGCAGCCCGCCTGCGAGGCGGCGTCCAATGTCGCGCCCGGCGCGGGCAATGCGCGCGGTTTCTTCCAGCACTGGTTCGCGCCCGTCCGCCTGTCCGGCGGGCCCGGTCTCTTCACCGGCTATTACGAGCCGGAGATGAAAGGGTCGCTGACAAGGGCCGGGGTTTACCAGACGCCGGTGCTCGCCGCGCCCGCGGGCTTCCGCATGGTCGAAGGCGGCGGCGGTTTTCCGAACCGGGCCGCCATCGAGGACGGCGCGCTCGATACGGAGAAGCTGGCGCTGCTCTGGCTCGAAAGCCCGATCGACGCGTTCTTCCTGCATGTGCAGGGTTCGGGCCGCGTGAAGCTCGAAACGGGCGAGACCGTGCGTCTCACCTTCGCGGCGAAGACGGGCCACCCCTATACCTCGATCGGCAAGCTCCTTGTCGAGAAGGGCGAGATGCCACTCGACGAAGTTTCGATGCAGACGATCCGGGCTTGGCTTACGGCGCATCCCGAAGAAGGCCGCGCGCTGATGCGCCGCAACGAGTCCTATATTTTCTTCCGTGTGCTGAGAGATATCGATCCCGCCATGGGCCCGCCCGGCGCCGAAGGCGTCAACCTGACACCGGGCCGGAGCCTCGCGGTCGACCGCAGCCACCACCCGCTCGGCACCCTGCTCTTTCTGACGACGGAACATCCCACCGTCGACGGGCAAGGCCGCGTGCCCGTGCGCCGTCTGATGGTTGCGCAGGACACGGGCTCCGCCATCAAGGGCGTCCAGCGCGGCGACATCTTCTTCGGGTCGGGCGCGGAGGCGGGCGAGATCGCGGGCCGCATGAAGGCGGAAGGCGAGTTGATCGCGCTGGTGCCGAAGAGCGTTGCGCCCTGACAAGGGCCATTGAACCGGGACGGGGCGTTTCATGGCGAACGACAAAGAGAAAAAGCCGCGCCCGAAATCCAGGCACCGCCGCCATCTGACGGATGAGGAGCGCAAGCTCTGGCGCGCCGTCACGAAGGACGCCAAACCGATCTCGCGCCGCCACGCGGACGAGGCGGAGCCAGCGCACGAAGAGCCTCATAAGGAAAAGTACCTCGCCCTTCCGGTTCGCCCGCAATTGCTCGCGCCCCTGCATGTTACGAAGCCCCCGCCGCCTCACCGCCCCTCCGAGCCGCCGCCGCTCACCGGCCTCGACCGCCGCACGAGCCAGCGCCTTGCCCGCGGACAGATGGAGGTCGAGGCGACGCTCGACCTTCACGGGCATGGTCAGGAAGCGGCGCATCGGGCGCTGACGGGCTTCATCGGGGCTTCGCGGGCGCGGGGGCTGCGCTGCGTTCTCGTCATTACCGGCAAGGGCGCCTCGCCTTACGCGCGCCACACGCTGCATGGCACGAATTTCTATGAGGTGCCCGAGCGCCAGGGCGTGCTGCGCAGCGCCGTGCCGCGCTGGCTCAACGAGGCGGAGCTTCGCACCCATGTCTCGGGCTTCCAGCCAGCCCATCCCAAGCATGGCGGCGGCGGCGCCTTCTATGTCTGGCTGCGCAAGAAGAGATGACCCCCTTCGGCCGCAAGCTGCGCGAATTGCGCGCCATCCGGGGCGTCACCATGAAGGAGATGGCCGCCGCGCTTCGCGTCACGCCTGCCTATCTCTCCGCGCTCGAGCATGGCAAGCGCGGCCGCCCGAGCTGGCGGCTGGTGCAGGCGATCATCGGCTATTTCAACGTGATCTGGGAGGAGGCGGAGGAACTGGAGCGATTGGCCCGTCTCTCCCACCCCCGCATCACGATCGACACGTCGGGTCTTGCCCCGCAGGCAACGGAACTCGCCAACCGCCTCTCGGAAGAAATCGCGGAGATGAGCCAGGCGGAAATCGCCGACATGCTCGCCCTTCTCGACCGGCGGCGGGGAAAGACCCGAAAGACTCGCCCGCAGTGAAACGGCGCTTCCCGTCGGGACTCGTAAAGGGCGAAGACGTGCCGTTCCGGATTCGCCGGAAGCGAGAAAGCGGACGGGTCCCGGATTCGCGAGGTGCCTCGAGCAGCGAAGCCAATGGACGCAAGCCGCTGCAGAGGCTTCAATGGAAGACCTTCCTTTGCCGCCACGGCATGAAATGACATGGACGACAGCAAGAAGATCGAGCTGAGTTTTGCCCGCAAGGTGGACTGGAATCTTTTCCAGCTCTTCCACGAGATCGTGCGCGCGGGCGGCATCGGCGCGGCGGCGCGGCGGCTCAACCGCCAGCAGCCAAGCGTCAGCGCCGGACTGAAGCGGCTCGAGGATCATCTCGGCGTGACGCTTCTGAAGCGCACGGCGAGCGGCATCGAACTCCTGCCCGCGGGCCGCGCGCTCTACGATCTCTGCGAGACCATGATGGGCGCGGTGCGCGCCGCCCCGCATGACGTGGCGCTCGCCGCCGGTCTCGTCGAAGGCGTCATCAACATCCGCATGATTTCCTCCGTCGTCTCGCCGGCGTTCGACGCGGCGCTGGCCGGCCTCCACCGGCACCATCCCGGCGTCGGCATCCATATCGAGGTCGCGCCCTGGCGTGAGGTGATCGCGGCACTGAAATCGGGCGAGGCGGAAATCGGCATCGCCTGCGACAACGCGCCGGACGCGGCGCTGTGCTACCAGCCGCTGATGCGCGAGGTGCAGCAGCTCTATTGCCACAAGGCGCACGCGCTTTACGGCATGACCGTGCCGCAGCCCGCAGATCTCGCAGCCGAGCCCTATATCGCGACCGGCCTCGATGAGCCGCAGGAGCTGGCAAATTTCCGCCAGCGCTACGGCCTCGGCAAAAGGGCCGGCGGTTATGCCGAGAACCTGCATGAGACGAAGCGGCTGATCGAACTTGGCGTCGGCATCGGTTTCCTGCCCACCTGTGTCGCCGAGACGCTGGACCGAGAGGGCGCGCTCTGGCCGCTGCTGCCGGAAGCGGTGCTCCCCGCCTATCAGGTCTATCTGGTGACAAGGGACGAGCCCGTCCGCAACACGCCGACGGAACTGTTCCTCGCGGAAATCATGGGAAAGCTGCGGGAGCCCGGCCGGGAGACATAGATTTTATCTATGCCTCCCATTGAAATTTCCCGTCTATGCCGATGGCCGCGAGCCCGCCACCATGGCCTCATGTCAGCCGCCCTGAACACCCTCCCCGACCCCTCTCTCGAGACCATGCCCGGCCTCTGGCGCCGCTCGCTCATCGTCTGGCCTGACGGCCGCCGCGACACGACGAGCTTCGTCAACTGGCTTCAGGGACCGGGCCTCTATCTCGATCTCCGCCAGCCGGAGGGGAGGCCGGATTTTTCAGGCATGGGCTCGCTCTCCCTCCTCGACCATGAAGCGCTGATGTGGCTTGCCACCCAGGAAGGTTTCGCGGGCGAGCTTGTCGAGGAAGACGGCTGGTTCGAATGGCGCCGTGACATCGATTTCCAGCCGAAGGCGGTCTATTCGGACCGGGGCCGCCTCTGGGTCGACGGCGCCACCATGATCGAGGAGGGAAAGGACATTTCCTATATCGAGCACTGGCACCGCGAGCCGATCGGCAGCATGCCGCTCTGGGCGGCGCGGCTCGAAGACCGCGAGACGGGCCAGAAGGGCGCCATCGCACGCATGGGCTCGCTCTTCATGATCGCGCGCGAGCGCTATTGCGCCGTGCCGGAAGGGCTGACGCTTGCCCAATGCGTTGCCGGTGCGCCGGACACGGCCCGCGCGCAGGAGTTTCTCGACTGCGAAATTTCGCAAGGCGCGGTGACGAGCACGGGCTGGATCGTTCAGCGCTCAAGCCTTCCCTTCCGCGAAGGCAAATCGCTCGCGCCCGTCCGCGCGGGCGACCTTTTCGAAATGCAGGATCAGGACCGCATGGGAAAGCCCTTCACGCGGCGCTGGGAAATCACGGATTTGCGCGGCGAACCGCTGACCGATGTCTTTCCGAACGGAGTCTTTTCATGAGCGAGATCGAAACCAGGGGCACGGCCTTCACGAGCATTCCCGTCATCGACATCGCGCCTCTCTTCTCGGATGACGGGGCGGCGAAGCGCCGCGTCGCGGCGGAAATGGCGGACGCGGCGGGGAATGTCGGCTTCCTCTATGTGACGGGCCACAACATCCCGCGCGAGATGATCGCGACGCTCGAAACGCGCGCCGCCGAATTCTTCGCCAGGCCTCTCGACGAAAAGATGAAGCTCTATATCGGTAACTCGCGCGCCCATCGCGGCTATGTGCCGACCGGCGAGGAAGGTTTTTACGACGGGACGGATCCCGCGAAGATCGACAAGAAGGAAGCTTTCGACCTTTCGATCGAATTGCCGGACGACGATCCTGACCACGTTCTCGGCTACCGCATGCTCGGGCCGAACCAGTGGCCGGACGACCTGCCTGAGATGCAGCGCGACGTCTATGCCTATTACGAAGCGGCGACGGCACTCGGCCACACGTTGTTCGAAGGCTTCGCGCTCGCACTCGGACTGCCGGAGGACCATTTCGAGCAATGGCTGACAAAGCCGCCCTCGCAGCTTCGCCTCGTGCATTACCCGGCCGATCCTGCTCGTGCTATCGCCGAATGGGGCATCGGGGCGCACACCGATTACGAATGCTTCACGATCCTTCATGTGACGGCGCCGGGCCTTCAGGTGATGAATGCAAGCGGCGACTGGATCGACGCACCGCCGGTCGAGAATGCCTTCGTCATCAATATCGGCGACATGCTGGAAGCGATGACGAATGGCCGCTTCATCGCCACGCCGCATCGCGTGCGCAACGTGCCCAATGAGCGTTTCTCCTTCCCGCTCTTCTGTTCGCTTGACTACGACACGCTGATCGAGCCGCTGCCGCAGTTCATTGAGGGCGAGAAACGCTATCCGAGCTATGGGGCGGGCGATCATCTCGTCACGCAGACCATGCGCACCTTCAACTATCTGAAGAGGCTCGTTGCCGCCGGCGAGCTTGAACTGCCGGAGAGCGAGGATCGGGCAACGGCCTTCGGCCGCCGCGAAAAGGAAGTGGCCTGACGCGAGCTTCAGAGCCAGGTTCAGAGAATGAACTTCGTGAGATCGGCGTTCTTCGTCAGGTCGCCGATATGCTCGTGCACATAAGCCGCGTCGATCTTCACCGTCTGGCCGGAGCGGTCGGAGGCGGCGAAACTCACCTCGTCGAGCACACGCTCCATGACGGTGTGAAGACGCCGCGCGCCGATATTCTCGACCGATGAATTGACGGAAGCCGCGATCTCGGCGATGGCGCCGATCCCGTCATCGGTGAAGTCGAGCTCGACCTCCTCCGTCTTCATCAGCGCCACATATTGCTTGATGAGGCTCGCTTCCGGCTCGGTGAGGATGCGGCGGAAATCCTCCCGCGTCAGCGCCTTGAGTTCGACGCGGATCGGGAGACGCCCCTGCAGTTCGGGCAGGAGGTCCGACGGCTTCGCGATGTGGAAGGCACCGGACGCGATGAAGAGAATGTGGTCGGTCTTGACCGCGCCATGCTTGGTCGCGACGGTCGTGCCCTCGATGAGCGGCAACAGGTCGCGCTGCACGCCCTCGCGGCTCACATCGCCGCCCTGTTTTTCGGCGCGGGCGCAGATCTTGTCGACCTCGTCCAGAAACACGATGCCGTTCTGTTCGACCGCGCGGATCGCGTCCTGCGTCACCTGCTCCTGGTCGAGAAGCTTGTCGCTTTCCTCCGCGATCAGTACTTCATAGCTCTCGCGCACCTGCATCCGGCGCGTCTTCGTGCGCCCGCCGAAAGCCTTGCCCATGATGTCGCCGAGATTGATCATGCCGACCTGCGCGCCGGGCATGCCGGGAATGTCGAAGGACGGCATGCCGCCGCCCGCATCCTGCACCTCAACCTCGATTTCCTTCTCGTCGAGTTCGCCGCCACGAAGCTTCTTGCGGAAACTGTCGCGCGTCGCCTCGCTCGCATTCTGGCCGACCAGCGCATCGAGCACGCGGGCTTCGGCGGCGAGATGCGCCTTGGCCTGCACGTCCTTGCGCTTCTTCTCGCGTGTCATGGCCAGCGAGATTTCAACAAGATCGCGAATGATCTGTTCGACATCGCGGCCGACATAGCCGACCTCGGTGAACTTCGTCGCCTCGACCTTCAGGAAGGGCGCTTCGGCGAGCTTGGCGAGGCGACGCGAGATTTCGGTCTTGCCGACGCCGGTCGGTCCGATCATCAGGATGTTTTTCGGCAGCACCTCGTCGCGAAGGTCCTCCGGCAATTGCTGACGCCGCCAGCGGTTGCGGAGCGCGATGGCGACGGCGCGTTTGGCGTCGCGCTGGCCGACGATATAGCGGTCGAGTTCGGAAACGATCTCACGCGGCGAAAAACTGGTCATGGACTTTACATTCCTCCTGCCGCCTGCCATTCGCGCACGGCATCGACGGGGTAGATCAACATCAGGACGTTAAGGGCGAGGTTGTCGCGGATGACATAGGCGACACCCGCTTCCATGGCGAGCGCGGCGACCACCACCACCCATATGGGAAGGCGCGCGGCCATGACAAAGCCGAGCACCATGGCGAGACTGTCGGCGAGCGAGTTGACGATGCTGTCGCCGAAATAATCGAGGGAGATCGTCCCGGCACGGTAGCGCTCGATCACCATGGGTGTGTTTTCGAGCACTTCCCAGGCGCCCTCGACGAAAAGAGCGGCCGCCAGCCACCAGCCGACGGGGTAGCGCCGAAGCAGGAGGAAGGCGCCGCCATAGAAGAGGAAGCCGTGGATGACATGCGAGAAGGTGTACCAGTCGCTGAGGTGCTGCGAATTCTCGGAACTCAGCACCACGCCATGCCAGAGCTTCACCGTGCCGCATTCGCAGATCGGCACCCGCCCCATCGCATAGAGCAGCGCGCCTTGCAGGACGAGAAGGCCCATGCAGGCGACAAGCCAGAGAGGCGGCTTCCACCGCGCGAGGTCTTGCCGGATCACGCGTCGAGGCTTTCAACGGTGAGGGTGTCGTTCGTATAGACGCAGATTTCGGCGGCGATCTTCATCGCCTTGCGGGCCACCTCTTCGGCCGAAAGCTCCATGTCGGCCAGCGCGCGGGCGGCAGCGAGCGCATAATTGCCGCCGGAGCCGATGCCGACGACGCCGCCTTCGGGTTCCAGCACATCGCCATTGCCGGTGAGCACGAGGGTCACCTCGCGGTCGGCGACGATCATCAGCGCTTCCAGGCGGCGCAGATAGCGGTCGGTCCGCCAGTCCTTGGCAAGTTCCACGCAGGCCCGCATGAGCTGGCCGGGATACTGCTCGATCTTCGCTTCCAGCCGCTCGAACAGCGTCATCGCATCCGCCGTCGCGCCCGCGAAGCCCGCGATCACATCGCCCTTGCCGAGCGGGCGGACCTTGCGGGCATTGCCCTTCATGATCGTGTCGCCCATCGAGACCTGCCCGTCGCCTGCGATCACGACCTTGCCCCCCTTGCGGACGGAGAGGATCGTTGTGCCGTGCCAGTTGATGGGATCGTGCGAGGACATTTCTTTCCTGTCTTGCTGTGTCAGGAGGCGGGAGGCTGCGGATAGCATGTGGCCGCTTCGCGCCATAGGGTCAAGCCCGCGGACGGAAGCGGAGCGCGCCTGCCTCTGGCGCCACATACATGCAAATGATAGTCTCTCGCAACAATTAGCCCGATTTATGCAGCCCGGAGAGTTCGATGACGGCCAAGCTCGATACGGAAGAAGCATTGCGCACCGTCTATCCGGACCCCGGCCAGACGAGAGGCAAGGTGCTCCCCGCGCTCGACCCCCCATGCGAAGACCTTCATCGGCCTCTCGCCCTTTCTCTGCATCGGCACATCGCGGCCGGACGGGCTCGGCGATGTCTCGCCCCGTGGCGGCGAGCAGGGTTTCGTCCATGTGCTGGACGACACGCATCTCGCCATGCCGGACCGGCCGGGCAACAATCTGATCGACACGCTTTCGAACATCGCCCACTCGCCGCCGGTCGGACTGCTCTTCTTCGTGCCGGGCTTCGAGGAAATGCTGCGCGTGAACGGCATCGCCGAAACGACCACCGATCCGGAAATGATGGAGCGCTTCGTGGTGGATGGGAAAAAGCCCCGCTCCGTCATGATTGTCGAGGTGCGGGAGGTCTTCTTCCACTGCACCAAGGCACTGAAGCGTTCCGGCCTCTGGAATCCGTCGAAGCATGTGCCGCGCGACAGGATGCCGAGCTTCGGCCAGATCATTCGCGACCAGATGAAGCTGCTTGTGCCCGCCAAGCTGATCGATATGGGGCTCGACAAGGACGCGAAGGATAATCTTTACTAGGGTTTTCCGGCTTACGCCGGCAGCTCGAATTCGCCCGGATCGCCGCCAAGCTCGCGGACCTGAGCTTCGAGCGCGCGGATGCGCTTTTCCAGCCGGTCGAAGGCGGGCGTGAGGGCGGCGGCATCCCAGCGCGGCAGGATGTGGCTCGGGCAGTTCGCATCCCATTCGCCGATCTCGAAAAGGATCGCCCGCTCCACCCGGCCCCGACAGGCCGGGTCCGCGAGCGAGCGGGCGAGTGCCGGATCGTCCGAAACCGCTCTCGCGCGGCCCCTGATCTTCACCCTTTGCCGCGCCGGATAGTCGATCAGGAAGAGGAAAGCCTGATCGTTCTCCGAAAGGTGTCCGAGCGTCACGAATTGCTGGTTGCCCGCGAAATCGGCAAAGCCCAGCGTCTTCTCGTCGAGGACCTTGAGAAACCCCTTCGGGCCGCCCCGGTGCTGGATGTAGGGCCGCCCGGCGGCATTGGCGGTCGCCATGTAGAAATGGTCGCGCTCGGCAATGAACTGCGCGAGGTCTTGCGTCATGCGGGTCTGCCAGGCCATGCGGGAGCCTCTCTGGGGCGCTGCGGGAAGCCTCTATATGGCGGCGAAACGGTTTTCCCGCCAGCGACCGCCCGCTTCAAGATGTTGTGAGCCCGCCCATCCGGACGACTAGGCAGGCCATTCCTCTGCAATTTGAATCAATGACTTGGCTCTTGTCCCGCAACGGGATTCGGAGATACTTAAAGTATTGGATGAGAAGTGCTCCAGAATATTGGTTAACGTCCTGTAAGTATTTGTGATTCAATCTGATTGGGCACTTCAAGTAATTCGGATGCGGTATTGGGGCTTTGCGCTGGCCTGCCGGCCCCCCGCCTGATAAAAGCTGCCGCGAATGAGGCCCTCTCAGGGCCCCTCGAACGGAAACCGGATCATGCAGATCGAAAGCGAAAGCCGCACAGCGACCGTCGAGCGCAAGACCAAGGAGACCAATGTCTTCGTCTCGCTCGATCTCGACGGTAATGGGGACTACGACGTCGATACCGGCATCGGCTTCCTCGACCACATGCTCGAACAGCTCTCGCGCCATTCGCTGATGGACCTCAAGGTCCGCGCCCAGGGCGATCTCCACATCGATTTTCACCACACGACCGAGGATACGGGCATCGTGATCGGCGAGGCCGTGCGCCGGGCGCTGGGCGACTTCAAGGGCATCCGCCGCTACGCGACGGCGGTGATCCCCATGGACGAGACCTGCACCCGCGTCTCGATCGACGTGTCGCAGCGCCCCTATCTCGTCTGGAAGGTGAACTTCACCAAGCCGAAGCTCGGCGACATGGACACGGAACTCTTCAAGGAGTGGTTCCAGGCCTTCGCGCAGAATGCGGGCATCACGCTGCACATCGAAAACATGTATGGCGACAACAATCATCACATCGTCGAAAGCTGCTTCAAGGGCCTCGCCCGGGCGCTTCGGGACGCGGTGGAGATCGACCCGCGCGCGGCGAACCGCATTCCCTCGACCAAGGGCGTTCTCGGGAACTGATCTGCTGGCCTTCCCGCTGGTTTTCAGGAGCGATCTGTCCTAGATAGGGCGCGAAAGCGAAACCGCTTGCCTGGTGATTTCGGGCGGAACGAACCCATGCGCATCTACACGGTCCACGAGCTTCCCGGCGCTCCGCTTGACGGCGCCGGCATTGTGCTGGTGAAGGAGGGTTTCTCCTTCCCGGCCTTCCTGCTGTCCTGGATCTGGCTTGCCTTCAACCGGCTCTGGATCGCGCTCGCCCTCTGGATCGGCCTCACTGCCGTCGTCTCCTTCCTTGTGGAACGCAGTCTCGGCATCGAGGCGGCGGCGGTCTGTTCGCTGGCGCTGCAGTTTCTCCTCGGCTTCGAGGGAAACGACATCCGCCGCTGGACGCTGGCGAGGAAAGGCTACCGCGAAATCGGCATCTCCGGCGGCTCGTCGCTCGAGGAAGCCGAACGCCGCTTCTTTGCGAAGTGGGACCGCCCGCTCGATGTCGCGCCTGTGGAGCCGCTCTCGGCGCCGGTCTGGCCGCGCCGCAATGCGGCCGCTCCCGCCCCGGCCAGTACAGCCACGCATGAAGTTTTCGGCCTCTTCCCGGAAGCCGGGCCGAAAAGAGGAAGCTGATCTTGCAGATCGCGATCATCGATTACGGGTCCGGCAATCTCCGCTCCGCCGCGAAGGCTTTCGAGCGCGCGGGCCGCGATGCGGGGCTCGTGGCGGACGTGCTGGTGACGAGCGATCCCGACGCCCTGCGCACTGCCGAGCGGATCGTGCTTCCCGGCGTCGGCGCCTTCGGCGACTGCCGCGCCGGGCTCGATGCGATCCCCGGCATGGTGGAAGCGCTGGAAGAGGCCGTGCGCAAGGAGGCGAAGCCCTTTTTCGGTATCTGTGTCGGCATGCAGCTGATGGCGGAGCGCGGCCTCGAACATGGCGTCCACAAAGGGCTCGGCTGGCTCAAGGGCGATGTCGTGAAGATCGAGCCGTCCGACCCCTCGCTCAAGATTCCGCATATGGGCTGGAACGAACTCGAAGTCGTGAACGGGCACCCTCTTCTTGAAGACATGCCCGCGACCCACGCCTATTTCGTGCACTCCTATGCCTTCGCCGTGTCGGACCACTCGGTCCTTGTCGCGCGCGTCGACTATGGCGGTCCCGTCACCGCGATGGTCGCGCGGGACAACATGGTGGGAACGCAGTTTCACCCCGAAAAGAGCCAGGCGCTCGGCCTCGCTCTCATCGGCAATTTCCTGAAGTGGCGTCCGTGAAAGTAAACCGATGATCCTCTTTCCCGCGATCGACCTGAAGGATGGGCAATGCGTCCGTCTCGTGCATGGGCTCATGGACCAGGCGACCGTCTTCAACGACGATCCGGCGGCGCAGGCGCGCGCCTTCGAAGCCGCGGGCTTCGAGTACATCCACCTTGTCGATCTGAACGGTGCCTTCGAGGGACGGCCGGTAAACGCCGGTGCGGTCGAGAGCATTCTCGCGGCGATCTCGATCCCCGCGCAGCTCGGTGGCGGCATTCGCGATCTCGCCACCATCGAGATGTGGCTCGGCAAGGGCGTCGCCCGCGTCATCATCGGCACGGCGGCGGTGAAGGATCCCGGTCTCGTCATCGAAGCCTGCAGGAAATTTCCCGGGCGCATCGCTGTCGGCCTCGATGCCAAGGGCGGCCGCGTCGCGACGGAGGGCTGGGCGGATGTCTCGGACCTCACCGTGCTCGACATGGCGCGCCGCTTCGAGGACGCGGGTGTTGCCGCGATCATCTACACCGACATCGACCGCGACGGTGCGCTGGGCGGATTGAACATCGAGGCGACGGTTGCGCTGGCCGATCAGATTTCCATTCCGGTGATCGCATCCGGCGGTCTCTCCTCGATCGAGGACCTGAAGAAACTGATTGCGGCGAACTGCTCCGGCATTGAAGGCGCGATCTCGGGCCGCGCGCTTTACGACGGCCGCCTCGACCCGAAAGAGGCGCTGGCCCTTCTTCGGGGTGCAGCGTAATGCTGAAAGCCCGTGTCATTCCCTGCCTCGATGTGAAGGACGGCCGCGTCGTCAAGGGCGTCAACTTCGTCGACCTGCGCGATGCGGGCGATCCGGTCGAGGCCGCGCGTGCCTATGATGCGGCGGGCGCCGACGAACTCTGCTTTCTCGACATCACCGCGAGCCACGAGGAACGCGCGATCATTTTCGATGTCGTGCGCCGCACGGCGGAACAATGTTTCATGCCGCTCACCGTCGGCGGCGGGGTGCGCACGGTGGACGATGTGCGCCAGCTTCTGCTCGCGGGCGCGGATAAGGTCTCGATCAACACCGCCGCCGTCTTCAATCCGGATTTCGTGCGCGTCGCGTCGGAAAAATTCGGCAACCAGTGCATCGTCGTCGCGATCGACGCCAAGCAGGCCGCGCCCGGCAAATGGGAAATCTTCACCCATGGCGGCCGCAAGGAAACCGGTATCGACGCGGTGGAATATGCGGTCAAGGTGACGGAGCTCGGCGCAGGCGAAATTCTCCTGACCTCGATGGATCGCGACGGCGCGAAATCGGGCTTCGACATCGCGCTGACGAGAGCCGTATCGGATGCCGTTTCCGTTCCCGTCATCGCGTCGGGCGGCGTCGGCACGCTCGACCATCTGGTCGAGGGCATTCGCGATGGCCATGCGAGCGCGGTTCTCGCGGCCTCGATCTTCCATTTCGGCGACCACACGGTGGGCGAAGCGAAGGCCCATATGGCGAAGGCCGGTATCCCGATCCGGCTCTGACCACAACCCCTTGTGCCAGAATGGTGCTCTCCCTACTGCAAGCTGTGGAGAAACGCCGCAGGCCGCAGGTGACAATTGCGTGCGGGGGCGGCGCCCGGCAGAATGCTCCTGCCTTGGTGCGCGTGAGGCTTGGCTTTCCTAAGGTGTCGGCGGAAAAATGTCGGACCGCGAAATCGAACTGAAGCTCGTCTGCGAACCTGCGGAGCTTGAGCGCGTGCGCCGGGCGCCTGTGCTGCAGCGCATGAAGCAGGGTCGCGCTTCCGGCAAGCATCTTCATTCCGTTTACTTCGACACGGACGATCTGGTTCTGGGCGACAACGGCATGGCGCTGCGGCTCCGCCGTCAGGGTCGCGGCTGCGTTCAAACGCTGAAAACCGAGGCCGACCTGTCGGGCGCGGGCAGCGTTGCGCGCGATGTCGGCGAATATGAAGCGCGGCTTCCGGGCAACGCCTCCATGCCCGACTTGAACAAGCTGCCCGAAGATCTGCGCACCCGCGTTCGCGAACTTGCCAACGGCCACGCGATCGGCCCGCGCCTCGTCAGCGACATCCGCCGCACGATCCACAACATCGCGACGCCGGAAGGCGACCTGATCGAACTCGCGCTCGACCGCGGCGAGTTGCAGGCGGATGGCCGTGGTGCTCCGGTGAGCGAAATCGAACTCGAACTCAAGGAGGGAACGCCGGCGAGCCTCTATCGCGTCGCGCTCGACCTGAACGAGATCGCGGAACTGCGCGTCGGCCACAGAAGCAAGTCGGAGCGCGGCTTCGCGCTTCTGCGGCAGAAGACGCCCGTGGTGGTGAAGGCGGAGGCCGTTCTCATCGACCGTCACGCAACGCTCGACGATGCTTATGGCATCGTGCTCAGGCATTGCCTCGTCCACATGATGGCCAATGAGGAAGCCGCCGCCGAACACAGATCGCCCGAGGGCCTGCACCAGATGCGCGTTGCGCTGCGCCGCGCGCGCTCGGCCTTCGAAATCTTCCGCCCCGTCATCGGCGGCGATCTTGCCGACCGCCTCGCGTCCGAAGCGAAGTGGCTTGCGAACGAGCTCGGCGCCGCGCGCGACCTCGACGTCTTCACATCCGATATCGTTGCGCCCGTCAACCTCGGCGGCGCCCGCTGCGCCGCGCTCGAAGCCAGCATCGAGAAAGCGCGCGCGGATGCCTGGGAGCGGGCGCTTGCCGTTCTCCGGTCGCGGCGCTACACGCGCTTTCTCCTCGAATACGGTCTCTTCCTTGCCGAACGCGGCTGGCATACGAGGCGCAAGGCGCCGGCCTTCGCGCGCGACTTTGCCGGAACGGCGCTCGACAAGCGCCTTGTCAAGGCAGCGAAGCTCGGTCGCGACATCGAGCGCCTGAAGGGCGACGAGCGGCACGAGCTGCGCAAACGGCTGAAGAAACTGCGCTACGCGCTTCACTTCTTTTCGTCGCTCTATGAGCAGGACGAGGTGAAGCCCTACCTGAAATATCTCGGCCAGATGCAGGATGTGTTTGGCGCCCTCAATGACGTCGAGACGGCGCACGGGATTCTCGGCCGCCTGGCCGAAGGCAAGGAAATGCGGGAAGCCGCCGCCCGCATCCTCGCCTGGCATGAAAAGCGGGCGGCCAGGGAATGGAAAGGCGCGATCCGCCTCTGGCGGCGCTTCGCTGGAACGGCCCCCTTCTGGCGCGAGACGAGCGCCTGATCCGGCGTTTTCGCCCGAATCCCGGTTGCCGTTAAGCAAATCTGAAAAACTGGCGCTCTAGCATGGCGTCCGTGAGGCCCCGCGCACCGCCCGGGGCCGATTTGTCTGTGTGAGGGTGTGGCTCATCATGTCGAGTTCCGAAGCTGCTGCGAAATCCCGGGAAGAGGCGGAAAGCGCCGCCAGGGCCAAGGCCGGCAAGACGGTGTCGGACGACAACGCGATCATCGGCCGCCGCATCGGTCAGGAAGCGCTGAACCGGATCGCGGAACTGCACCTGCGCTACCTCAAGGGCATTCCCGGCGGCTGGTGCGTCGTGATGAAGGAATGCGACCTTTCGGGCCTCGACTTCCGCAATCTCAATTTTTCGCAGGGCCATTTCATCGGCTGCGACTTTACCGGCTCCAACCTCGAGGACGCGCGGCTTACGGGCACCAATCTCTTCAGCGCCAATTTCGACCACTGCAACATGACGCGCACCAATTTTTCGCGCGCGGACCTGCGCGGCGCGAATTTCAGCGATGCCGAAATGACGGAAGCCCGGCTCGACGGCGCCGATCTGCGGCGCGGAGCGGTGATCCGGCGCGGCGCGAGTGCGCCTGTCGGCCGCGAGAACTCCAGTTTCCGCGGCGCGCGCATGTATGGCACCAACATGGCCGAATGCAAGCTGCTCGACGCCGATTTCAACGGGGCGTCGATCTCCGGTGCGAGCCTTCAGGGCGCGGATTTGCGCGGCGCGAGCTTCGCGGGCGCCGAACTCAAGGGCGTCGAACTTGCCGGCGCAAACCTCGCCGATGCGGATTTCCGCCGCGCCATCATGGACGAGGACACGGTTTCGCGCGGCGATATGATGCGCGCCACGCGCCCCCGGACCGCGCCCGGCCCCGAGCGCATGGCGAAAATCCTCAGCGCTCATCTCGAATGGATCCAGACCGGCCAGCGGGGCGGTGCGCGCGCCGATTTCGCCCGCATGGACCTCTCCCGCCGGGATTTTTCCCGCTCGGTGCTTGCCGGGGCGAATTTCCGCGAAGCGATCCTTGCCGATACGAACTTCGAAAAGGCGGTCCTTGCCGCGGCCGATTTCGGCGATGCGATCCTGCTGCGCGCCAATCTGAGGGAGGCCGACCTTCGCGGCGCCGATCTTCGTGGCGCCGAGCTGAAGGACGCCGTCCAGGACGGGACCAAGAAGGGCGAACTCTCGGGCACCAGCCTCTCGACAAGGCTCTGAGGCTGCGGAAGCCCCGCACTGGCCTCAAACCCGTAAATCTGCTACGCAATGCCGCCGCGCGGGGCCGTTTCGACGGACCCGGCGTGGGCCCGTCAACCGTCCGGGGAGCGCCTCATGGCTGCCGACGCCCGCCAGCTCGATCGTCTGTTCGAAGTGATCGCCGCCCGCAAGGGCGCGGACGCCGCCTCCTCCTATACGGCAAAGCTGTTTTCGAAGGGCGTGCCTGCCTGCGCCCAGAAGCTCGGCGAGGAAGCGGTGGAAACCGTGATCGCCGCGATGGCCGGAGATGCCAAGGGCGCCATCTCCGAAAGTGCCGACCTCCTTTATCACTGGCTCGTGCTCATCGCCGCCCTCGGCCTCGATCCGGCCGACGTCTATGCCGAACTCGAGCGGCGCGAGGGCCGCTCCGGCCTCGACGAAAAAGCCGCCCGCGCGGAAAGATGACGGAGACCATCGGCATGGGCGGCACGGGCATCATGGATCAGGAAGAACGGGAATCCCTTTCGCCCTTCCGCCATTTCACGGCGGCGGAATGGGGACGGCTGCGCGAGGACACGCCGCTGCCGCTTTCCGAAAAGGAACTCGAGGAGCTGAAGGGTTTCGGCGAGCGCATTTCGCTGGACGAGGTGTCGGAAATCTTCCTGCCGCTGTCGCGGCTCCTCAACCTCTATGTCGGCGAGATGCAGGAACTCTACCGCGTCACGTCGGATTTTCTCGGCCGCGGCGACAAGGTTCCCTACATCATCGGCGTCGCGGGTTCCGTCGCCGTCGGCAAGTCGACCACCGCGCGTATCCTGCGCACGCTGCTCGCGCGCTGGCCGAACCATCCGAAGGTCGATCTCGTCACCACCGACGGCTTTCTCTATCCGAACAAGCTGCTCGAAGAGCGCGGCCTGATGCAGCGCAAGGGTTTCCCCGAAAGCTTCGACATCAAGCGGCTGATCCGCTTCCTCTCGGATGTGAAGGCGGGGTCGCGCAAGGTCGAGGCGCCGCTCTATTCGCACTTCACCTATGACGTGCTTCCCGGCGAGACCGTGACGGTCGACCGGCCGGACATTCTCGTGGTGGAGGGCCTCAACGTGCTGCAGCCCTGGAAGCCCGCCGATGGCGACGAGCCGCAGCCTTTCGTGTCGGATTTCTTCGACTTCTCGATCTATCTCGATGCCGATGAAGGGACGATCCGGCGCTGGTATATCGAGCGTTTCCTGAGCCTGCGGCGGACCTCGTTCAAGGACCCGGCGGCCTATTTCCACCGCTACTCCAAGCTGAGCGAGGAAGAAGCGGTGAAAACGGCCGACGCGATCTGGACCTCGATCAATCTCGCCAACCTGCACAAGAACATCCTGCCGACGCGCCAGCGCGCCGACCTGATCTTGCGCAAGGGCGACGACCACCGCATCCGCGAAGTCTATCTGAGGAAAATCTGAGCCGCTTGCCTCAAGCAGGACGGCGATGAGCAAATGATGAAGCTTCGGGAATCAACAGAAACCGCTTCAATGAGGCTGGCGATTAGTAGTGATACCTCAGCTGCGCAATTTCGAGCTGTTGCGCAGCATCTTTACCGGTAACTCTGTAGACCATTCGGTGCTCATCGCTGATGCGGCGCGACCACCATCCGGTCAGCTGCCCCTTCAAAGACTCGGGCTTCCCCAGACCTTTGAAGGGATTACGCCTAGTCTCTTTGATCAGCTGGTTGACGCGCTCAAGCAAGCGGCCGTTATCGTTGTGCTCTTGCCAATGGAGATAGTCGTCCCACGCATCGTCCGAGAAAACCAGTTTCACGGATCGATCTCGCGCTCCGTACCGCCGCCGGCATCGAGCTGTTCAACTGAACGGCGCAAGCGGCGAACATTTTCCGGGCTGCGAAGAAGGTGGAAGGTTTCGTTGATCGAGTTGTATTCTTCCAGCGAGATCATTACGACCGCTTCGTTTTTCTTGCGTGTTATGACAACAGGTTCGCGGTCGTGGACGACACGGTCCATAACCGATTTCAGCTCTCCGCGAGCCTCAGTATAGGTTATCACGTCCATAATCGCCTCCGTTTCACACAATACCATATATGTACAGAATTTAGTACATGTCAAGGGCGGCGCGCCGACCTGATCTTGCGCGAGGGCGACGACCACCGCATCCGCGAAGTCTATCTCAGGATGATTTAGGCGAGTTGCTGCAAACAGAACGGCGATGAGAAAATGCTGACGTCTCAGGAAATCGACAGAAACTGTTTCAATCAAACCGCGGAACTGCCGTTTGAGCTGAGGTTGAAAGATTTCGAGATGGCCATACAGGACGTCTATGATTTCTTTTTTGACGTTAACAAGCTCTTGCTAAGCAAAGGCTTGCACCGCATGGACGACATGCTCCGTCCAGCGGCAATGTCTGGGATTATCTCGGACATGCTGACAGCTAGCATGGCGAAACATGCTCGCGCCCTCGTTGAGAACAGACACTTCAACGGACATCCCGATCTTCTTCTGAACGGGCAATATCCGAGCAACTCCGTGAAGTCTGGAACTGAAGGCGTTGAGATAAAGAGCACCAGAAAACGCGGCGGCGCGGTGGATACTCACGGCGCACGAGAACAATGGATGTGCGTATTTGTCTACGAAGTAGACAATGCAACAGAGCCGACCTCGAAGCGTAAGCCGATGAGGTTCACCGAAATTTACTTAGCTCACGTCCTGCCCGGCGACTTTAGAAAAAATGCTCGCGGTGAACTCGGAACGAGGACGGCTACACTTGATAGGAATGGTATCCAAAAGCTCCGGTCAAACTGGATTTACCTGCTGGACAGGGATTGACGCCAATTTCTCAATAGAAGCCTGAGCTAGCTCAAAATATTGAGCGTCAGATTCCAAGCCGATGCTTTCATAGCCGACCGCATTCGCCGCGGCGAGTGAGGAGCCGGAACCCGCAAAAGGATCAAGCACTACACCTTCCCCTAGCGGCAAAGACGCTCTAATCACCTGCCGAAGAAATGCTTGGGGCTTGAGAGATGGATGCGGCGCTAATCTTCGTTCGCTTGCTGGCGTTGGATTGGATTTTATGACATCTCCGAAAGGTCTTTCGGCAGAAAGCCTCCTAAAGCCTCCGGTCTTCCACTTTCTGAGATTGTCTTGAACTCGTCCATCGAGTGGCTTTCGGAATACGAGCCACGGTTCCCACATGGAGCGTGGCATCACACTAACGTCCGAAAACTCCAAATGAGCATTCTTCGGTCTGTCGCCGCCACGCATCGTCATCACAGTTCGGATGACTACACCACGCGGTTCTAGACCGGATTCTGCTATCGCGCTTGCCACGACATGGCTGACAAGCGGATTGCTCGCAACTAAGACATTTGCACCCGGCACCAAAACGCGCCCAAGCAAATAACCTAATCGACAAAAGAAGGCCTGGAGCTGCAGGCGATCATTTTCTGTCAGCACGGTAAACCGCGGCAAGGGTGAGCGAACGTGACCGTCGAACGAGGGAGGAACTCGCCACACACCGCCGCGACCGTCCCTCAGCTTTTGTTGCTCTTTGCCAGAATATTCAAGCAAGCCGTAAGGAGGGTCCGTTACAACGGCCTGAACCGATTGAGGTTCTCTCTGTGACAGCCAATCAAAACAGTCACACTGGTAGAGCGTGGCCTTCCCCACTTCAACTGAGGGGAAACGCGAGACGCTCGCCTCCTCATATGCCTCCAGCTTCAGCCGGTATTTTCCCCGCCCGGTGCGCTCGAAGAGATTTGGCGTATTCAAGTTCAGATAGGAGCGCACAGAAGACGAGGCCACACCACTAAGGCGGCGGGAAATTGCGAGGTGAATCTCTTTCGTGGAAGCTTCTCCGCCGCATGCGTCTAGATACCCGATGATCGCATCTCTGACATTTCCAGGCGCATAGGTCATAGACGGCTCCCCAAATAGCTGTTTTGGGAACATTGCATGAACGACGTCTGGACGTCAACGCCTAAAATCATGTAAGGCTAGGGAGTTAAGAGCTAAACTTAATATTTAAGCCAATCCCTGTTCCTTCGCGAGATCGCGGAGCGAAACCTGCGGCCGCGGCCCGTAATGCGAGATGACCTCGGCGGCGGCAAGCGCGCCGAGCCGTCCGCAGGTCACCGGGTCCTTGCCGCGCGTGAGCCCGTAAAGGAACCCCGCCGCGAAGAGATCGCCCGCGCCCGTCGTATCGACAACCTTCGACACCTTTTCCGCGTCGACGACATGGACCTCGCCATTTGCGACGATGACGGAACCCTGCTCGGAGCGCGTGAGCGCGGCGAACTTGCAGTCCTTGCGCACCTGCTGCAGCGCTTCGTCGAAGACATCGGTTTCGTAGAGCGAGAGGATTTCGGCTTCGTTCGCGAAGAGAAGGTCGACCTCGTCCTTTGCGAGACGGCGGAACTCGTCGCGGAACCGGCCGACGCAGAAACTGTCGGAAAGCGTGAGCGAGACGAGACGGCCCGCCTCATGCGCGATTTTCGAGGCCTTGAGAAAGGCGTCTTTCGCGCCGGGCTCATCCCAGAGATAACCCTCCATGTAGGTGACGGCGGCGGCGCGGATCGTCGCCTCGTCGATGTCGTCGGGCGTCAGCTTCTGCGCCGCGCCCAGATAGGTGCTCATGCTGCGCTGCGCGTCCGGCGTCACGATGATGAGGCAGCGTCCCGTCGGCGCGCCCTCTTGCGCCAGCGAGGCCGGAAAGGCGACGCCGAGCGACTTGATGTCGTGCACGAAGACGTCGCCGAGCTGGTCGTTCCGGACCTTGCCGAAAAAGGCGCCCTTGCCGCCGAGCGAGGCGAGCCCCGCGATCGTGTTGGCGCAGGAACCGCCCGACATTTCGACGGCGGCGCCCATCTTGCCGTAAAGCGCGTCGGCGCGTTCCGCATCGATCAGCGTCATGCCGCCCTTCTCGATGCCGTTCGCGGCCAGGAAAGTGTCGTCTGCGTTGGAAATCACATCGACGAGCGCGTTGCCGATGCCCGCCACGTCATACTTGAGCTCTGCCATGATCCTCTGGAATTTTTTCAGGGAGAATTTCGGGGTGCGGGCGGGAGTATAGGGATTGCGCCGCATATGTCCAAAAACGCGGAATTCCGGGCATTCCCCTGCTCTTGCGGCGGAAATTGCAGCGGGACGAACGGCGCACTAGGTTAGGGCGTCGAGTTTCAGGAGATCTTGATGCTGTCCGATGCGCTGCGCGCCTTCAGAGAGACCTTCTCGCCGCCCTTCCGGCGCGTGATGGTGATTTCGGTGGGTCTGACGATCCTCGTCCTCGCCCTTTTCGGGGCGGGGCTGCAATGGGCGCTTGCCGCCATGCCGGCTTTCGGCCCCGATTTCGCGGGCGGCTGGGTCGACGCGATCCTCGAATTCGTGGCGCGGTTCCTCGCCGTCATCGTGCTGGTCCCGCTGGTTCACCCGGTGGTTTCCCTGGTTGCGGGCTTCTTCCTTGAAAACATCGCCGCCCGCGTCGAGGCGGAGGATTATCCGGCCGATCCGCCCGGACGCGACCAGCCCTTCCTGCAATCGGTCCTGGTCGCGATCCGCTTCACGCTGGTGCTCGTGATCGTGAACCTGCTGGCGCTCCCCTTCTACCTCCTGCCGGGGGTCAATCTCGTCCTGTTCTGGGTGGTGAACGGCTATCTGCTCGGCCGTGAATTCTTCGAGCTCGTCGCGCTCCGCCATCTACCGGCGGCCGAGGCGCAGGGCCTGCGCAAGCGCCACGGTCTGCGCGTCTTTCTTGCCGGCGTCATCATCGCGCTCTTCACCACGGTGCCGGTCCTCAATCTCTTCGCGCCGCTGTTCGGCACGGCTCTCATGGTTCACACCTACAAGGGCCTCGCGGCGCGGAGGCCTGCATGAGGCATCTTCTGCTTCTCGTGCTCGCGCTCGGCCTTGCCGCCTGCGAGACGGCGCCCGGCAAGGGCATCGACGCACGCGGCGGCGTCATGGCGTCGCTCGGCACAGCCCCGCTCACGCCCGCCTCGCTTCTCGGTGCCGCCCCTGCCGCGATTTCCGCCCGCCTTGGCGAGCCGGATTTCCGCCGCGCCGAACCCCATGCCGAGATCTGGCAATATGCGGGCGGCGATTGCAGCCTCTTCGTCTACTTCTACGAAACGGATGGCGGCGCGCTCGGCTCGCGCCATGTCGATGCGCGCAAAATGGAAGGCGGGCCTGCGAGCAAGGATGCCTGCCTTGCGGCCGTGCTTGCGAAGCGCGACGCGCCGATGTCCTGACATTCTGAGATCAGGTAACGACCGTCTTCGCCTTGAATAGGCAGAGATCGCTGACCGGGCAGGCGGGGCAGTCGGGCTTGCGCGCCTTGCAGACATAGCGCCCATGCAGGATCAGCCAGTGATGCGCGTGCTGCCGGTATTTGGCCGGCACAACTTTCTCGAGCTTGCGTTCAACTTCGAGCACGTCCTTGCCCGGCGCGAGCCCTGTCCGGTTCGAGACGCGGAAGATATGTGTGTCGACTGCGATCGTCGGCTCGCCGAAGGCGACATTGAGCACGACATTCGCCGTCTTGCGGCCGACCCCCGGCAGTTCCTGCAGGGCCTCCCTGTCGCGCGGCACCTCGCCGCCATGTTTCTCGATCAGCATGCGCGACAGCGCGATCACGTTCTTCGCCTTGTTGCGGTAGAGCCCGATCGTCTTGATGTGTTGCGTGAGCCCGGCCTCGCCGAGCTTCACCATCTTCTGCGGCGTGTCGACGGTCTTGAAAAGTTCCTTCGTCGCCTTGTTGACGCCGACATCGGTGGCCTGCGCCGAAAGCACCACGGCGACGAGCAGCGTATAGGTGTTGCGGTATTCGAGCTCGGTCTTCGGCTCCGGCAGTGCTTGCTGGAGACGGCGGAAGAATTCCTCGATATCGGCCTTTTTCATCTGTGCGGGCATGGGACGAAACTTTGTACATAACCCCGCCTGCGTCGCAAGGCCGTATTGCCGGAGCGCTGCCGCCGCCCTATCCTTCGGTCCATGAGTATCCTGTCGCCCGATCCGGCGCCCCTCGCGCCCCCGTTACATTTCAACGCGCTGATCACGCCGCATCGTTCGCTTTCGATGCGCGGCTTCGCGATCCTGATCGGCATCGTGGCGGCGGTGAACTTCGCCTCCGGCGTTCTCTTCATGGCCAAGGGCGCCTGGCCGGTCTTCGGCTTTTGCGGGCTCGAAGTCGCGGCCGTCTGGTGGGCTTTCCGCGCGAACTACCGTTCGGCCCGCGCGCACGAAACGGTGCAGCTCTCCGACGATGAGCTTCGCGTCCGCCGGGTCGATGCGAAAGGAAAGGCGCAAGCCTTCAGCTTTCAGCCCTATTGGGTGAAGGTGGCGCTCCATGAGGAACCGGATGAATCGACCCACCTGCATCTGACGAGCCATGGCCGCGGCATCGAAGTCGCCGCCGCTCTCTCGCCGCCCGAACGCGCCGATTTCGCCCGCGCCCTCGAAAGGGCGCTGGCGAAGCTGCGCAGCGCCCCGTCCGTCGAAAGGGCCTCGCTGGAAGCCTAGAGCGTTTTCAGCAAAAGTGGCTGCCACTTTTGCGGTTCGAAAACGCGACAAAGCGACGACTCTAGTGCGCCTCGCGCTCGATCAGCATCTTCTTGGAAAGCACGTTTCCCTTGTCGTCGAGCTCATAGACGATCGGCGCGCCGGTCGCGATGTTGAGCTTGACGATTTCGTCTTCGGTGAGCTTGTCGAGCTGCATGACGAGCGCGCGCAGCGAATTGCCATGCGCGGCGATGAGCACGCGCTCGCCCTTCAGCACGCGGGGCAGGATTTCCCTCTCGTAGTAGGGCAACACACGCTCCGCCGTCATCTTCAGGCTCTCGCCGCCGGGCGGCGGCACGTCGTAGGAGCGGCGCCAGATATGGACCTGCTCCTCGCCCCACTTCTCGCGCGCGTCGTCCTTGTTGAGGCCGGAGAGATCGCCATAATCGCGTTCGTTGAGCGCCTGGTCCTTCACGATCTCGATGTCGCTCTGGCCGAGTTCGGCGAGCATGATCCGGTTCGTCTCCTGCGCGCGCGAAAGGTCGGAGGTGAAGGCCACGTCGAAGCTGAGCCCCGCCGCCTTCATCGCCTCGCCCGCTTCCTTCGCTTCCGCCTTGCCCTGTTCGGTCAGGCCCGGATCGCGCCATCCGGTGAAAAGGTTCTTCTCGTTCCATTCGCTCTGTCCGTGACGGACGAGCACAAGCAGGTTAGCCAAGTCTTGCTCCATTGATCCGTATAGGGATTACTCTATGCCGAGAACATCGGCCATGTTGAAGAGGCCCGGTCCCTTGCCCTGCCCCCATGTCGCGGCCTTGAGCGCGCCGCGCGCGAAGATGCTGCGGTCTTCCGCGACATGGCGCAGCACGATGCGTTCGTGCTCGGTCGCGAAGATGACGTCGTGTTCGCCGACGACGGACCCGCCCCTGAGCGAGGCAAAGCCGATCTTGCCCCGTGCCCGCGCGCCGGTGATGCCGTCGCGGCCGCGTTCGGAATTGTGGCCGAGGCCGACGCCGCGCCCTTCCGCCGCCGCCTGCCCGAGCAGCAGCGCCGTGCCCGATGGCGCGTCGATCTTGTGGCGGTGATGCATTTCGAGGATCTCGATATCCCATTCGGGTCCGAGCGCCTTCGCCGCCTGCCGCGCAAGCGCCGCGAGAAGGTTGACGCCGAGGCTCATGTTCCCGGCCTTGACGATCGTCGCATGACGCGCGGCGGCGTCGATCTTCGGCAGGTCTTCATCGGCAAAGCCCGTCGTTCCGATCACATGGACGATGCGGGCCTGGGCGCAGAGCGCGGCGAATTCGAGCGAGGCTCCCGGCACGGAAAAATCGACCAGCGCATCCGCGTCCTTGATGACGGCGAGCGCGTCCGAAGTTGCGGCGATGCCGAGCGGGGTGCCGAGCCCCGCCAGAAGGCCGAGGTCGCTGCCGAGATGCGGCGAGCCTTCCGCCTCGATCCCGCCTGAAAGCGTCAGCCCATCCGTTTCGGCGATGAGACGAATGAGCGTCCGGCCCATGCGGCCGCCCGCGCCCGTTACCGCGATCTTGATGTCTTGAGCCATGTCTCGCGCTCCGTCTGTCCCGCGGGCTCTATAGCAGCCCCGCCTCACCCCCGGAAGACGAAATAGGCCCCGAGCGCGATCAGCGCGAAGCCGATGGCGGTATTCCATGTCGGCGCATGGCCGAGATAAACCGCCGAAAATCCGGCGAAAACGACAAGAGTGATGACTTCCTGGATGGTTTTCAGCTGGGCCGGCGAATAGACATCCGAGCCGAAGCGGTTGGCGGGCACGGCGAGGCAATATTCGAAGAAGGCGAGCCCCCAGCTCACAAGAATGACGAGCATGAGGGGCGTCGCCTTGAACTTCAGGTGCCAGTACCAGGCGGTCGTCATGAAGACATTGGAAGCGACGAGAAGTGCGATGGGCGTGAGATAGGCTTGCATGGGGACCGGCCACGAAAAAGGCCCCGCCGGGGGTTTCCCGCGGGGCCTTTGGAGCATATCGCAAAGCCTCAGTTCTGGAAGCCGTCCCAGAACTCCTTCACCTTGGCGAAGAAGCCGGTGCTTTCCGGGCTGTTGCTGGGGTTCGAGGCTTCCTCGAACGCCTTCAGCAGTTCCTTCTGCTTGCGGGTCAGGTTCACCGGCGTCTCGATGGTGATCTGGATATAGAGGTCGCCCGTCTCGCGGGAATTCACCACCGGCATGCCTTTGCCGCGCAGGCGGAACTGGCGCCCCGTTTGTGCGCCTTCGGGAATCTTCACCTTCACCTTCTTGCCGCCGAGCGTCGGCACCTCGATCTCGCCGCCCATCGCCGCCGTGACCATGGAGATCGGCACGCGGCAGAAAAGGTCCGCGCCATCGCGCTCGAACAGGCGGTGCGGCTTCACCGAGAGGAAGATATAGAGGTCGCCCGAAGGTCCGCCGCGCATCCCGGCTTCACCCTCGCCCGCAAGGCGGATGCGCGTGCCGTCCTCGACGCCGGCGGGGATATTGACGGAGAGCGTGCGCTCTTTCTCGACGCGGCCTGCGCCGTGACAGGCGGGACAGGGCTTGTCGATCGTCTGGCCCCGGCCGTGGCATGTCGGGCAGGTGCGTTCGATGGTGAAGAAGCCCTGTGAGGCGCGCACCTTGCCGTCGCCCTGACAGGTCGGACAGGTGATGGGGCTCGACCCCGGCGCCGCGCCGGAGCCCTGGCAGGCCTCGCAGGCGACGGAGCCTGGCACGCGGACCTGCGCCTTCTTGCCCTCGAAAGCTTCCTCGAGCGTGATCTCCATGTTGTAGCGGAGGTCGTGCCCGCGCATCTGGCCGCCGCCGCCGCGGCGTCCCCTGCCGCCGCGCCCGCCCATGAATTCGCCGAAGAGATCGTCGAAAATATCCGACATCGAGGCGCCGCCGAAGCCGCCGCCCATGCCGCCGGGGCCGCGCCCGCCCATGCCGCCGTCGAAAGCCGCATGTCCGAACTGGTCATAGGCCGCGCGGGACTGCTCGTCCTTCAGCGCATCATAGGCTTCGTTGAGTTCCTTGAAGCGCTGCTCGGCTTCCTTGTCGCCCGGGTTCTGGTCGGGATGAAGTTTCTTCGCAAGCGAGCGATAGGCTTTCTTCAGCTCGTCGGCGCTTGCGTTGCGGCTCACCCCGAGCACGTCATAGTAATCGCGCTTCGACATCGGGGCTCACCTTGAAACGGTATGCGCAAGCGCGGGCGCGCTTTCGCGCGCCCGGCCTGCATGGTTGTGTGAGAAAAAGGGCGTCATGATGAGGCCCCGGATCAGGCGGACTTGTCCTGATCTTTCTTGTCGTCGTCGACTTCCTCGAAGTCGGCATCGACGACATCGTCGCCCGCATTGCTGCTGTCGCTCGCGGAGGCGGCCTCGTTTTCGGCTTCCGCCTGGGCCGCCTTGTAGAGCGCTTCGCCCATCTTCATCGACGTTTGCGTGAGCGCTTCCATCTTCGCCTTGATGTCCTCGCTCGAGCCGTCCTTCAGCGCGGTCTTCAGTGCCTCGACGGCGCCTTCGACATCGGCCTTCACGCCCGCATCGAGCTTGTCGGCATTCTCGGCGATCGTCTTTTCGGTCGCGTTCACCAGCGCTTCGGCATGGTTGCGCGTCTCGACTTCCTCGCGCCGCTTCTTGTCTTCTTCCGCATGCGCTTCGGCGTCCTTCACCATCTTCTCGATATCGGCTTCCGAGAGGCCGCCCGACGCTTCGATGCGGATGGCCTGTTCCTTGCCGGTCGCCTTGTCCTTCGCCGACACGTTGACGATGCCGTTCGCGTCGATGTCGAAGGCGACCTCGATCTGCGGCACGCCGCGCGGTGCGGGCGGAATTCCGAGCAGGTCGAACTGGCCGAGCAGCTTGTTATCGGCTGCCATCTCGCGCTCACCCTGGAAAACGCGGATCGTCACGGCCGACTGGTTGTCTTCGGCCGTCGAAAAAGTCTGCGCCTTCTTGGTCGGGATCGTCGTATTGCGCTCGATGAGACGCGTGAACACGCCACCCAGCGTTTCGATGCCGAGCGAAAGCGGCGTCACGTCGAGCAGCAGCACGTCCTTCACGTCGCCCTGCAACACGCCCGCCTGGATGGCCGCGCCCATGGCGACCACTTCGTCCGGGTTCACGCTCATGTTCGGCTCTTTACCGAAGAACTGCTTCACGGCTTCGCGAATTTTCGGCATGCGCGACTGGCCGCCGACGAGAACGATCTCGTTGATCTGGCCCGCGGTCACGCCCGCATCCTTGAGCGCCGCCTTGCAGGGATCGATCGTCCGCTGGATGAGATCCTCGACCAGTGCTTCGAGTTTCGCGCGCGTGATCTTCATGGTGAGATGCTTCGGACCGGAAGCATCCGCCGTGATGAAGGGCAGGTTCACCTCCGTCTGCGACGAGGAGGAGAGTTCGATCTTCGCCTTTTCGGCGGCTTCCTTCAGCCGCTGCAGCGCGAGCTTGTCGCCGCGCAGGTCAATGCCGTTCTCTTTCTTGAACTCGTCGGCGAGGTAGTTGACGAGGCGCATGTCGAAGTCCTCGCCGCCGAGGAACGTGTCGCCGTTCGTCGACTTCACTTCGAAGACGCCGTCGCCGATCTCGAGGATCGACACGTCGAACGTGCCGCCGCCAAGGTCGTAGACCGCGATGAGCTCGCCTTCCTTCTTGTCGAGACCGTAGGCGAGCGCCGCTGCCGTCGGCTCATTGATGATGCGCAACACTTCAAGACCCGCGATCTTGCCGGCGTCCTTGGTCGCCTGGCGCTGCGCGTCGTTGAAATAGGCGGGAACGGTGATGACGGCCTTCTCGACCTTTTCGCCGAGATAGTTTTCGGCGGTTTCCTTCATCTTCTGCAGGATGAAGGCGGAAATCTGGGACGGCGAATATTTCTCGCCATGCGCTTCCACCCAGGCATCGCCATTGTCGGCGCGGATGATGTTGTAAGGCACCATCCCCTTGTCCTTCTGGGTGGTCGGGTCTTCGTAGGAGCGGCCGATAAGGCGCTTGATCGCAAAAAGCGTGTTGGTCGGATTGGTGACGGCCTGGCGTTTGGCGGATTGGCCGACGAGGCGCTCGCCGTCCTGCGTGAAGGCCACCATCGAGGGGGTGGTGCGCATGCCTTCGGAATTCTCGATGACTTTGGCGCTGTTGCCTTCCATCACCGCGACACACGAATTCGTCGTGCCGAGGTCGATACCGATGACTTTAGCCATGACTTGCTGGTCCTCTTTCACTTGCGGCTGACCGGGCGGGCCTTGTGGCACCCGCTGGCCGGCTTGCGCTTGCGCGAATCCGGCCCACCGGTCCCCAAAGGGGATCCTTCCCGGGATTTTCGCCCCGGTTCAGGGGTTGAAACATTGCGCTGTATATAGGTTTGGGTTCTACGGCCCGCAAGCGTTGATGCGGCAATATGGCCACATGGCGGGGCTTTTGGGACTCACTGCGGCCCTGAAACAGCGAACCCGCACCGGCGGCGGGCGCCGATGCGGGTTCTCTTTTGAAACTCCGGTGCAAAACGAGCCGGCTCTCCCGAAAGCTCAGAGCTGGTTGTCCGCGTAGACCTCGTTCCACTCGCAGGGCTGGTTGCGCCAGTTCTTCTTGAGAAGGCTCGCCTGCTGCGTTTCGGGGCCGGTCATGTCCTCGCGCAGGTCGGAAATCTCCTCCATGGCATCGCCATAACCCTGCTCCATTGCGAGGTTGAACCACATCAGCGCCAGCGGCTTGTTCTCGCGCTGCTCCGTCAGCAGGGCGCCGATCTTCGCCGGGCCGTTCATGCCGCGCACGAGGTCGCCTGAATAGATGCGGCCAAGCTCGTAAAAGGCGCGCGGCTCGCCCTGGTCCGCCGCCTTGCAGTACCACTCGGTCGCCTTCTGGTTGTTGAGAACGCCGGCGCTCCCTGCGATGGTGCAGCAATGGGCGTCGCCCACCTTCATCTGTGCCGCGACGTCGCCGGCCGCCGCCTCGTCTTCATTACCCGCGATGAGCGCGTTGTCCTTGGCGCGCGAGGCGCCCTGTATCGCCGCCGACGCGCAGCCCGAAAGCATCCCCCCAAGAAGGATTGCCGTCAGGCAAAGCCCGATTATCCTTTTCATGCGTACCCCCCATTTTCGCGCGGGTCATGTCCGCGCCACCCGGTAAGATCGCCTGTTAATATGACACAGCAAGTGCCAAAAGATGAGTCCTCAAAGGAGCGAAGACCGGTCGACACCGGCTTTCCGGGCATCGTGCTCTATCCGGGATATCTCGGTCCGGCAGCGCAGCAGGCGCTCCTCGCCGCGCTTCTCGCGGGCTTTGAGGCCGCCCCGCCCTATCGGCCGCGCATGCCGCGCACCGGCCAGCCCTGGTCGATCCGCCAGACGAATTTCGGCGAGTTCGGCTGGGTGTCGCGGCCGGACGGCTATTTCTATTCGTCAACGAACGACGTTAATGGGCGCAAATGGCCGGCCATACCGGCGGTCCTACTCGATATTTGGGCGCAGGTGGCGCACTACCCCGCCCCGCCCGAATGCTGCCTGGTCAATCTCTACGACACGCCGAAATCGCGCATGGGCCTCCACCGCGACGAGGACGAGGAGGCGCTGGATGCCCCGGTCGTCTCTATCTCGCTCGGCGACACCTGCGTCTTCCGCGTCGGCGGATTCGCCAGAAGCGACAAATCGAAAAGCTTCAGACTCGCGAGCGGCGACGTGGCTGTCATCGGCGGCGCGTCGCGGCTGCGCTATCACGGCGTCGATCGCGTGATCCCCGGCTCGTCGGGGCTTGTGCCCGGCGGCGGCAGGATCAACCTGACGCTTCGCCGGGTCACGAAGCAGGATCAATAAGGCCGATATCCCGGCACTGGCGACACGTCGAACAGCCAGAGATGGCCGTAGAAAAGGCCGCCAAAAATGACGAGCGCCAGCAGGATTCGCCACCAGCCGAGCTCGCCGATCTTCAGCTGATTGCGTCCGGCGAAGATCGCCGCGAAAGGCAGGTTGGACGTCCTGGCGGCAAAGCCGGTCCAGCTGTCGCCGAGGCGCTTGCGCTTCTTGTCGTCGATGGAAAACGTGCCGAGCATTGCCAGCAGCGCAAAAGTGCCGAAGAAGATGATCGACGCCTTGTCGCCATTCACGAAAACATGCCAGAGCGCCCAGATCGTGGCGCCCCAGAGAAAGGGATGACGCGTGATGCGCAGGATACCTTTCACCGTTTCGGGTTTTTCGGCGAGCGCCTCGGCGCCGACCGCCGTCGGGTTCGGCGTGGTGACGCCAACGACCGCGAAAAGTGCTGCCACGAGGATGACGAGCGGCGACAGGTGATAGGCCCAGCCGGGCGCCGCCCAGTAGAGGTGATTGGGGCCGGCCACCGCCTGGTTGAAGCTGTAGGCGAGCCAGGAAATGCCGGCAATCGAGAGAGCCGAGAAACTTGCGAGCCAGGCCCGCTCTCCCAATACGCCAACGATCTTCGTCCGGGCGCTGGAGCCCGCCACTAGAAGATGAATGCCGAGAAAAAACGCCGCCGCCGCCCAAAGCTGAGCCATGATCCGCCCTCCTCCCAATGGTCCGGCCCGCCCCGGGTCCGGCCTATAACAATGTTATAAAAGATGGGCCAGACACTGCCGGAGTGCAAGGGGCGCCCGGATCAGGCGCCGGAACTACGCCGTCGTATCGACCTTGCCGCCATTCTGCGCGCCATCTTCACGCTTCGCCACGCCCACCCGTGCTGCCCGCAGCAGGCGGTCGCCGATCTTGTAGCCCGCTTCCAGCACATGGACGACGCTGCCCGCCGGATGCTCGCTGCCCGGCACCTCGAACATCGCCTCGTGGTGGTTCGGGTCGAAGCGCTCGCCCGGCTTCGGGGTGACTTCCCTGATCCCGTGGCGCTCGAAAATGGCGAGAAGCTGGCGCTCGGTCATCTCCACGCCCTCGACCATCGCCTTGACGCTGTCGGCGGCGCTGTCGCGCTCATCCGCCTTGAGGGTCGCCAGCGCCCGGCGCAGATTGTCGGAAACTTCAAGCATGTCGCGGGCGAAGCCGGCATTGGCATAGCGCGCGGCATCCTGCTTCTCGCGCTCTGCCCGCTTTCTCGTATTTTCCATCTCGGCGGCGGCGCGCAGCAGCCGGTCGCGAAGGTCGGCGTTCTCGGCCTGAAGCGCCGCGATATCGGGGCCGCTGGCGGCCGCATCCTGCGCCTCGCCCTGTGCCGCCGGTTCCTCGGCGAGCGATTCCGCCAGGTTTTCCGCCGCTTCGGCGGGCGTTTCGGCTTCGGGCTTGTTCGTTTCGTCGGTCATTCGTCTTTTCCGGTAATCACGGATCGTTGGGTTCGATGTGCGCGCCCATGTGCGCATGGAGGTCCGATATGTCAACCGGGGCAGCTGGTCGCGCAGGGCATATCGGGTGATATCATTTTCTCCGCCATTTTGCGGGCAGAAACCATTTTCGCGTCGCGAAAATGGCAAGGCCGACTGGCCGTCGGCGCTTATGCGCCGCAAGCCAAGCCGCCGGATGGCGGCGCCCGGCGCCTGAGGGCAAAAAAGCCACCGCATGGCGTTAGTTGATCAGCCGGCCCACGAGCTTCGCGGTGTAGTCGACCATCGGGATCACGCGGGCATAGTTGAGCCTTGTCGGGCCGATCACGCCGAGCACGCCCACCACGCGCTGTTGCGTATCCATATAGGGGCTCACGATCAGCGACGAGCCCGACAAGGAGAAGAGCTTGTTCTCCGAGCCGATGAAGATGCGCACGCCATCCGCCTCCTCCGCCAGCCCGAGAAGCTGCACCAGGTCGCGCTTGTTCTCGAGTTCGTCGAACAGAAGCCTTATGCGTTCGAGGTCTTCCACCGCATGCACATCTTCGAGGAGCCGCGAGCGGCCTCGCACGATCAGCGACTTCGCCAGCGGGTCGTTCGTCGCGTTGGAGCCCGACCAGGTGGCGAGCCCCGCCTCGATCACCTTGGCGGTGAGCTCGTTGAGCTCGACCTTTTGCGTTTCGAGCTCGCGCGCAATCAGCGCCTTGGCTTCCTCGAGCGTGCGGCCCCGGAGCTGCGCATTGAGGTAGTTGGTCGCTTCGGCAAGCGCGGAGGGAGTAAGGCCCTTGGGAATCTCGATGACGCGGTTCTCGACCGCGCCGCCTTCCGTCACGATGACGACAAGCGCGCGCGCATTGTCGATCGGCACGAATTCGACATGCTTGAGCGCCGCCTCGTAGGTCGGCGCGACGACGAAGCCCGCCGCGTGGCTGAGGCCGGAGAGAAGCTTCGTCGCCTCGTCCAGCACGTCTTCCACGCTCTTGTGCGACCCCGCGACCTGCTGCTCGATGGAGGCGCGCTCCTCGTCGGTCAGGTCGCCGATTTCGAGCAGCCCGTCCACGAACATGCGTAAGCCCGCCTCCGTCGGCACGCGCCCGGCGCTCGTATGCGGCGAGAAGATGAGGCCGAGCGCTTCGAGGTCCGACATCACGTTGCGGATCGAGGCGGCGGAAAGCGACAGGGGAAGCTGGCGCGACAGGAAGCGCGAACCCACCGGCTCGCCGGTTTCGAGATAGGTCTCGACCACGCGGCGCAGGATCTCGCGCGAGCGCTCATTGAGATCCATCACGCCAATCATGCTCGCAACCCGCTTCCTCATAAGCCTCTGATATTGAGTAATAATCTAGTTTGCTTTCCCGCGACTGGAAACCTTTATCGGAGAAATTCGCAATGGCGGCAAGCCGGAGGCGGGGCAGGGCGAGGCGCCGCCTTTACGCCGGGCCACCCCCCATGTAACAAGGCCCCCGACAGGATAATGATCAGCCAGCACTGGATTCCCGATATGCGCCCTTCCGGACGTCAGCCGCACGAAATGCGGGCCGTCAGCTTCGAACCCGGCATTGCCAAGCATGCCGAAGGCTCCTGCCTCGTGCGTTTCGGCGACACGCATGTGCTCTGCACGGCAAGCCTTGAGGAGCGTGTACCGCCGTTTCTCAAGGGCGGCGGGCAGGGCTGGGTGACGGCCGAATACGGCATGCTGCCGCGTTCCACGCATGAGCGCATGCGCCGCGAAGCCTCGCAGGGCAAGCAGTCCGGCCGCACGCAGGAGATCCAGCGCCTTGTCGGCCGCTCGCTCCGCGCGGTGGTGGACCTGAAGGCGCTGGGCGAGCGCCAGATCAGCGTCGATTGCGACGTGCTGCAGGCCGATGGCGGCACGCGCACGGCCTCGATCACCGGCGCCTGGATCGCGCTGCATCAATGCATCGAATGGATGCGCGCCCGCTCGATGATCTCCGCGCCGGTGATCAAGGACCACGTGGCGGCGATCTCCTGCGGCATCTACAAGGGTGTTCCCGTTGCCGATCTCGACTATGCCGAGGATTCCGATGCCGATACCGATGCGAATTTCGTCATCACAGGCTCGGGCGGCATCTGCGAAATCCAGGGCACGGCGGAGGGCGAGCCCTTCTCGGAGGATGAGTTCCTCGCGCTGCTGAAACTCGCCAAGTCGGGCGTCGCCGATCTCGTGAAGCTCCAGAAGGAAATCATATCGAAATGACGCGCAAGTTCGAGGGCGGCAAGCTCGTGGTCGCAAGCCACAATCCCGGCAAGGTCCGCGAGATTGCCGATCTCCTCGCGCCTTTCGGCATCGAAACCATCTCGGCGGGCGACCTCGGCCTTCCCGAACCCGAGGAGACGGGCGAAACCTTCCGCGAAAACGCCGAACTGAAGGCGCTTGCCGCCGCGAAGGCGGCATCGCTTCCCGCGCTTGCCGACGACAGCGGTCTCTGCGTCGCTGCGCTCAGCGGCGCGCCCGGCATTCATTCCGCGCGTTGGGCGGGTCCGAACAAGGACTTCGACTTCGCGATGGAAAAACTCCGCCGCGGCATGATCGAGGCGGGCCTCTCCGATACCAGTGCGCATTTCGTCTGCGGCCTTGCGCTTGCCTGGCCGGACGGCCATGTCGACTATTTCGAGGGCCGTGTCGACGGCGAACTCGTCTGGCCGCCGCGCGGGGACAAGGGCTTCGGCTACGATCCCGTCTTCGTGGCGAACGGCTACGACATCACCTTCGGCGAAATGGAGCCGCGGGAAAAGCATGGCATCTCGCATCGCGCGCATGCCTTCCGGCAACTGGTCGATGCCTGCTTCGCCAGATAGCGCCGCGTTGCGGGCGCCCCTGGAAACCGAAGGCGGCTTCGCCGTTTATGTGCACTGGCCCTTCTGCCAGTCGAAATGCCCCTATTGCGATTTCAATTCCCATGTCGTCGCGAATATCGACCAGGCGCGTTGGGCGCGTGCGCTTGCGCGCGAGCTTGAGCATATGCGCGCGCTCACCGGGCCGCGCCGCGTGCGCTCCGTCTTCTTCGGTGGCGGCACGCCCTCATTGATGCTGCCCGAAACGGTCGGAAAGGTGCTCTCGAAAATCGCCACGCTCTGGACGATGGAAGAGAACGCCGAAATCACCCTTGAGGCGAACCCGACCAGCGTCGAGGCGGACCGCTTCAGGGGCTACCGGGCGGCGGGCGTCAACCGTCTTTCGCTCGGCGTGCAGTCGCTCGACGATGCCGAACTGAAATTCCTGGGGCGCCTGCATTCGGCGGAAGAAGCGTTACGCGCGATAGCCTTGGCGCGCGAGACCTTCCCGCGCCTTTCCTTTGACCTGATTTATGCGCGCCCCGGCCAGACGGCGCTGAAATGGGAGAAGGAGTTGCGGGCCGCGCTCGCCCATGCGGCCGATCACCTCTCTCTCTACCAGCTCACCATCGAGCCGGAGACGGCTTTTGCGCGGCTCTACGAGAAAGGCGCCTTCGCGTTGCCGGAGGATGAAGAAGCGGCGGATATGTATGCGCTGACGGGAGAAGTCTGCGCGGAAGCCGGATTGTCAGCCTACGAAGTATCGAACTACGCCGCCCCGGGCGCGGAATCCCGGCACAACCTCGTCTATTGGCGCTATGGCGATTACGTCGGCGTCGGTCCAGGCGCGCATGGGCGGATCGGCATGGGCGGGCAGGGTGCGCCGCGCCTTGCGACATGCGCGCGCAGGATGCCCGGCGACTGGATCGAAAGCGTCGAGCGCGACGGTCACGGTCTCGAAGGGCGGGAAGAAATTTCGTCCTCCGAACAGGGCGACGAGATGATGCTGATGGGCTTGCGTCTTGCCGAAGGTGTTTCGCTTGCCCGCTATGCACGCCTCACGGGCAGCGAAATTTCCGCCGCCCGCATCGAGGCCCTCGCCGCCGACAATCTTCTCGCGGTTGAAGATGGCATCCTTCGCGCGACACCCGAAGGCCGCATGCTGCTCGACGCCGTGCTCGCGCGATTGCTCGCTTAAAAACCCTCGACGTAGTCAGGCTGCGCTTCCGGCGCCGCGGCCTGGAATGGCGGCAGCGCCTCGCATCGCGCCACGATGCGGTTGATGCGAGGGTAGGGCGAGAGGTCGATCTCGAAGCGCCGGTAATTGACGTGCTGCGGCACAAGGAAAATATCCGCGATCGTCGGTCTGTCGCCGAAGCAGAAAGGCCGGTCTGGCCCGGTGGCGAGCAGGGCCTCCAGCGCCGAAAATCCCTTCTGCGCCCAATGCGCATACCAGCTTTGTCGCTTCTCCTCGTCGAGCCCCATCTCGCTCGCGAGATAGCGATGTACGCCCGAATTGTTGAGCGCGTGCATTTCGGCGGCGATGGCTGAAGCGAAGGCGCGCGCCCGCGCCCGGGTCAGCGGATCGGCGGGCAGAAGAGACGGATCGGGAAACACCTCTTCGAGATATTCGATGATGGCGGAAGACTGCGTGATGACGGCGCCCTTGTGTTCGAGCGCCGGAACGAGCCCTTGCGGATTGAGCCGGAGATAGCTTTCGGATTTCTGCTCGCTCGCCGCTCCGATATTCACCGACACATAGTCGTAGTCGAGGCCCTTGAGCGCCAGCGCGATGCGCACGCGATGGCCCGCCGAATTGCGGAAGAAATTATGCAGGCGCAGTCCGGCCATGGAGGCCTCCTTCTAGAACACTTCCGGCCGGAAGCTCGTCGGCGCCGGGTCGATCACCACCGCGCCGCCCGGCCTTATCTCCAGCACGGCGAGCCCGCGCTCCGTGCGGCCATCCGGCAGGAAGCGGAAAATGCCGTCGACGCCCGCAAAGCCGTCCGGATTGGTCAGCGCTTCCGGCGTGAAGCGTTCGCTCTCGGGCAGGCTTGAAAGCGCAATGGCGAGGCTCACCGCGTCATAGCCGAGGCTGGCGATGCGGGGCGGCGTCACGCCATAGGCGCGGCGATAGCGCACCAGAAACTGTTCGTGGCCTTCCGGCGGCGCCGCCGGATACCAGGCGCCGTTGAGCGGCGGTTCGCGCGCAAGCGAGGGATCGTCCCAGAGCCCGGTGCCGAGAAACTTCACGTCGCGCGGATCGACGTCGTAATAGGGCAGCAGCGGCGCCAGCGACTTGAGCTCCGATCCGCCCTCGGGCAGCAGCAGCGCATGATAGTTGCCGCCGCCGTAAGCGCGCGCGACGCGCTCCGCCGGCTCATACATGCCCTGCGCGCTGGACGGATAGCTCGCGCTTGCCACCACTTCACCCGCCCGCGACGAGACCGCGCTCTGGAAGGCCGCACGCACGCGCTCGCCATAGGTACCCTGCGGATAGAGCGCCGCATAGCGCGTGATCCCCTGCAGCGTCGCATAATCGACGATCCGCTCCACATCCTCGTCGAGCGGGAAGGAAAGGAGATGGACATTCTGGCCGCCGACCGACGTGTCGGAAGAAAAGGCGACGACGGGCACGTTGACCTGCGCCGCAAGCGGCCCCACGGCGGCGACTTCCTCCGCAAAGAGCGGCCCGAGGATCAGGTCCGCGCCCGCATCGAGCGCATCGCGCGCGGCGCGCCTGGCGCCGTCCGCCGTGCCGCCGGTCGCCTTCGGCATCAGCAGGATATTGTCGCGGTCGAATTCGAACAGCGCGAGCTGCGCCGCATTGAAGAGCGCGTTCGACAGCGTGCGCACGCTGTCGCGCGATGAGTTGAACGGCAGCAGCAGGGCAACCCGGATCGGCTTCTCGCCCGCCATATAGGCCGGCATGTAGAAGCGCGACGGGTCGCGCCCGTAGGAGGGCTGCGCCGTAATCGGCGGCGGCGTCACTTCCACCTGCGGCGGCGGCGTCACCTGGGGCGGCGGCGCGGGCCGGCGGTCGGTCCCGCAGGCGGCGAGCGTCAGCGCGAAGCCGAGAAGGAGCGCCACCCTCGTGGCTTTGAAGAGGCCGAAGCAGGCGGAGCGGGCGGCTGTTCTCACCGGATTTTCCTGAGCAGGGACGCGGAAACGGACGAGTGCGGAGGGTACTGTCCGGCATGCGTCAAGTAAACCGGCGTTGCCAAACGCGGTTACCGGGGTCAAGGTCCAGCCATGACGCCAGATACGACATCAGATACGACAAAAACCCGCCTCTCAGCCCGCCTCGCGCCCGGCCTCTACGTGACCGCGACGCCCATCGGCAATGCGGGCGACGTCACGCTGCGCGCGCTGGACGTGCTGGCCCGCGCCGATCTCGTTCTCTGCGAGGATACGCGGGTGACGGCAAAGCTCTTTGCGATCCATGGGATTTCCGCGAAGACCGCGCCCTATCACGACCACAACGCCGCCGAGATGCGTCCGCGTGTGCTGAAACGCCTCGAAGCAGGCGAGGCGATCGCGCTCGTCTCCGATGCGGGCACGCCGCTCGTTTCCGATCCGGGCCTGAAACTCGTGCGCGAGGCGCTGGACGCGGGCCACACCGTCACGGCGCTGCCGGGCGCCTCCTCCGTCCTTGCCGCGCTGACGCTGGCGGGGTTGCCGACAGACCGCTTCTTCTTTGCCGGCTTCCTGCCCGCGAAACAGGAGGCGCGGCGCAAGGAACTGGCCGAACTCGCCGCCATTCCCGCGACCCTCGTCTTCCTCGAAAGCGCGAACCGGCTGGAAGCCGCGCTTGCCGACATGGCCTCGGCGCTCGGGCCCCGCGAAGCGGCGGTCGCGCGCGAACTCACCAAGAAATTCGAGGAGGTGCGGCGGGGAGGTTTAAGCGATCTTGCCGCGCATTACGCCGAAGCCGGCCCGCCGAAGGGCGAAATCGTCATCGTCGTCGGACCGCCCGAAAAGCGCGTTGCGCTCTGTGCGCATGAGATCGACGCCATGCTCGAAAACGCGCTCGCCCGCGCCTCGCTGAAGGATGCGGTCGCCGAAGTCGTTTCGATGACAGGCCTTCCGCGCCGCGAAATCTACGCCCGCGCGCTCGAACTTTCGGGGGCGAAATAGTGAGCCGCATGACATGAGCAGGCGGGGCGACGCCGCGACGGGCCGCGCGGCCTATCGCTCGGGCCTGCGCGCCGAGGCGCTTGCCGCCTTCCTCCTCCGTCTCAAGGGCTACCGTATTCTCGCCCGCCGGTTGAAAACACCCGCGGGCGAAATCGACATGGTGGTGCGCCGGGGCTCGAGCCTCGCCATCGTCGAGGTTAAGGCGAGGGGAACGGGCGATGCCGTCGAGGCGATCCTGCCTCGCCAGCAGCGCCGTCTGGAGCGTGCCGCCGCGCATTTTATCGGCCGCAATCCGCACCTCGCCGGTCTCGACCTGCGCTTCGATGTCGTCCTCGTCGCGCCGCGCCGTCTGCCGCGTCATCTCGTTGACGCCTGGCGGCCATAATCTCGCCGCAGCTTCAAGGTCATTCTCCCTCCCGGCGAATTTGATTATGGGGATTGGACCATGCGGAAGTTTCTCGCGGTACGCGCCATTGCGCTGCTTGCTCCTGTGGCGCTTGCGCTGGGCGGCTGCGTGCCTCTCGTCGCGGGTGCGGGCGGCGCGGCGGCGGTCGGCGCCTCTCAGGATCGCGGCCTAGAACAGGCGGTTGACGACAATGAAATCGCCTTTGAAATAAACCGCAAGCTCCTCGCGCAACATTCGAACCTTTATTCCGGCGTCTCGACGCAGGTGCGAAAGGGCCGCGTGCTTCTCACCGGCCGCGTCCCCGCGCAGGAAGACCGCATCGCGGTGACCCGCCTCGTCTGGTCGATCGGCGGCGTCAAGGAAGTCATCAACGAGCTCCATGTCGGCAAGGAGGGCAGCTTCTCGCAATCGGTGAGCGACACGACGATCTCCACCAGGCTTCGCGCCCGCCTCACCGGCGACAGCAATGTCAGCGGCATCAACTATTCGATCGAGACGGTGGACGGCGTGGTCTATCTCATGGGGACGGCGCTCGACCGGGCCGAACTCGACCGCGTCATGGCGCATGCGCGCGACATCAAGGGCGTGCGCAACGTCGTCTCCTATGTCGAGGTGAAGAAGCCAGGCTGAGGCCTTCCCATTTCGGCGCTTGCCGCCTTTCTCCTTTCCGCGCCATGATGCCTGTCATGGCGGGACAGGCAAAGCAGTGGGAACGCGAATTGCGCGCGGCGGGCGAGACGCCCGACGCCGGTCTCGACATTGCGCATCTCGCGCTGCTGCTCGCCGCCTGCGACCGGCCGGACATACCGCTCGATCCCTACCGCGCACATCTCGACGAACTCGCAAGCGCCGCGCGCGAAGCGCTGGATGAAAATGCGCACCCGCCCTGCGGCGTGGTCGCGGGCGTTCTCTCCGGCGTCATCTCCGGCCGCTTCCGCTATCTCGGCGACGCGGAAACCTATGACGATCCGCGCAATGCGAATCTCGCCCATGTGATCGACCGGCGGAAGGGCCTTCCCGTCACGCTCGGCATTCTCTATCTCCATGTCGGCGCGAAGCTCGGTCTCGATCTTTCGGGGCTCAATTTCCCCGGCCACTTCGTGCTGCGCCTGCGGGCCGGCGGCGAGGCCCTCGTGATCGACCCCTTCAATGGCGGTCAGCCGCTTTCCTCCGCTGATCTGCTCTCGCTCTTGCGCGGTGTCGAGGGGCCGGAGGCGCGTCTGACCCCCGATGCCTGCGCGGAAGCCGGTTCGCGCGACATCCTGCTTCGCCTCGAAAACAACATTCTGAGCCGCGCCATCAGGGGCGGCGACTTCTCCCGCGCCCGTGAGGTCGTGACCCGCATGATCTGGCTCGCGCCGCACCGTGCGGGCCTGCGCTTCGAGCTCGGCCGTCTCGAGGTCCATGCGGGCCACATGGGCGCCGCGGCGGACGCCTTCGAAACCTGCAAGGACCTCGCCGCCGATATCGGCGAAACGCGGATCGCGGGCATGGCCGAGGAGGCGCTGCGCCGCCTCCGCACCAGGCTCAACTAGGCGGCGACATCGGCAGGCTTCGCACGAAGTCGAGATAGGTATTGGCCGCGTCTCCAAGTCCCGCCAGCACCATTTCCACCCCGATCGTCGCCACGATAATTCCCATCAGCCGCGTCACGACGTTGAGATTGGTCGCCCCGAGATAGCGGACGATCCGCTGTGCCTGCGTAAACGAGATATAGCTGAGCGCGGCAACCGCGCCGAAAGCGGCAATCGACACCAGCGTGTAGATCAGGTTGGGGTTGGCCGAAAAGCTCACCGCCGTGGCGATGGTGCCGGGACCGGCGATCATCGGCACCGCCAGCGGCGAAACGGCGACGGAAAGCTGCGCCTGCAGCACTTCCGGCGGAATGTCGTCATTGCCCTCCACTTCCCCGGGCACATGCACGCCCGACGAATGACCCTGCAGCATCTGATATCCGATCATCGCGACCAGGATGCCGCCCGCGATGCGGAGCGCGGCCATCGTCACGCCGAACATGTCGAAAATGAGCTTGCCCGCCACGCTGAACAGGATCACGACGCCAAGCGCGATCAACACGCTGTTCCGCGCGATCTTCAGCCTTACGTCGCGCCGGTCTCCCGCCGTGAGCGCGATGAAAACCGGCGTGTTCGCCAGCGGATTGGCGATGGCGAAATAGCCGGCAAAACAGGTGAGCCCGAAGGCGATGGCGTCCTGAAACATGGGCAGCGGGGTGTCCTGTCTGGATGGGGCGGTCCGAGGGTCTTCCATTCCACACGGCAGGGCAAGGATAAGAGCGGGCCGGGCTGAGAACCTTTCGGAATCTGCGGACCTTTGGGAAAGAGAGCCTCTGGTCTTTTGGCTCCCGAAGTCCCATCTTCACCCAAACAAAATAACGACCCGCACGAAGGACGTCCCCGCATGCTTTCCGTCGCCATCCAGATGGACCCCATCCAGCACATCAACATCAACGCGGATTCGACCTTCGCCCTGGGGCTCGAGGCACAGTCGCGCGGCCACAGTCTTTTCTATTACGAGCCGCACGATCTTTCGATGCGCGACGGCCGCGTCTACGCGCAGATGCGCCCGCTCACGCTGCGCCGCGAAATCGGCAATCATTCGTCGCTCGGGAGCATGGAGAAGATCTATCTGGAGGATGTGGATGTGGTGCTGATGCGCCAGGATCCGCCCTTCGACATGAGCTACATCACGGCGACGCATCTTCTCGAAACCGTGCACCCGAAGACGCTCGTCGTGAACGACCCGGCGGAAGTTCGCAACGCGCCGGAAAAGCTTTTCGCCGTCCGCTTCAAGGGCCTGCTCCCGCCGACCCTCATCAGCCGCGATCCGGGCGAAATCCGCGCCTTCCGCAAGGAGTTCGGCGACATCATCGTGAAACCGCTTTTCGGTAATGGCGGCATGGGCGTCTTCCGCATTCGCGACGGCGACGAAAATCTGGCTTCGCTCCTCGAAATGTTCGGGCAGATGAACCGCGAGCCGGTCATCGTGCAGAAATATCTCCCCGAGGTCCGCCAGGGCGACAAGCGCATCATCCTCGTCGACGGAAAGCCCGTCGGCGCGATCAACCGCGTACCGGCGGAAGGCGAGGCGCGCTCCAACATGCATGTCGGCGGCCGCCCGGAAAAATGGATGCTGACGAAGCGCGAACAGGAAATCTGCGACATCATCGGCCCGGAGCTCAAGGCGCGCGGGCTGATTTTCGTCGGCATCGATGTGATCGGCGACTATCTCACCGAGATCAACGTCACCTCGCCGACCGGCATCCAGGAGATCGACCGTTTCGACAACGCCAATCTCGCCGGTCTCGTCTGGGACGCCATCGAGGCGCGCCGCTAGGCTGTTTCCGGCGGCAGGAAAATCACGTCCTCGAACTCGCGGCTCGTTTCGTCGAAATGCCGCTTCAGTTCGGTATAGCCGATCGGCTTAAGCCGTTCGATGTTCCGGTCGACCATCAGCATCGAATACCCCGCTTCTTCGAAGAAGCGCAGTAGTTCCTCGTGTGAGTCGCCGATCGCCGCAAGCGCCTTCGGCGCCACCTCGCAAAGGATGACGGGTTTGTCGCGCAGGATCGTCTTTCGTGCGCCGGAGATGAGCTGCCACTCATAGCCCTGCGTGTCGCTCTTCAAAATGTCGAGCTTGCGGCTGGCGCATCGCTCTTCGATGTAGTCGTCAAGGGCGTAGATCGGCACCGAGATTTTCGCTCCCTCCTTCCAGATGAGGTTGGGATTGAAGCTGTGTCCACCCGGATTGGCCTCGTCGGTGATGAGGTCCATCGTGCCGCTCGTCGCGGCAAGCCCCGCCTGTTCGGCCACGACGTTCGCGGTCGGGAGAAGGGCGACGTTCGATTGGAGAAGCGCATAGTTCCTCGGGAAGGGTTCGAAGGCGACGACAAGACCCTCCGGACCGGCGATGCCCGATGCGACGAGCGCGTAGTGACCGAAATTGGCGCCCGCATCGACGACGAAATCCCCCGGTTTCAGGCGGCTGATGAAGAACGCCGTTTCCGCCGGCTCCCAATAGCCGCGCCGCAACACGACGCGCGTCAGCGTGCCTTTCGTCGGATGCACCCAGAGCCGGTAATGCGGCAACCGCATGATGAACGGCTTGACCGGCCGGAAAAGATAGAAAAGACCGCGCCAGATCCCCGCGAGCAGACGGCTCTCCCCGACGCGCTCGGTCGGAAAGTACCGTGCGATGGCGGCAAAAATGAAGTCGCGCAACGAAGCCCCCCGGCATTCTCAACGGCGCGGAGAGCGCGCCGGCTGCGCGAGACCATAAGGCGAGTTAACTTGACTGTCCACGCCGGGCGCCCGCTTTTGCCGTTCCGCCAAATCCGGCTAGGCTCGTCATCGTGAATTTCGGGGGAAGCGGGGCAGCATGCGGATGAACGGCTTGAGATACGGTATAGCGGCGGCGGCCGCGCTTTTGCTGCTGGCGGCGCTCTGGACGTTCCGTCCCGCCTTTTCTCCATCCGCGCCCGAACGCTCGCCGGAGGAAATCGCCGCCGACATTCACCGCAAGGCCATCGTCATCGACACCCATGTCGACATTCCGAGCTTCTTCGGCACGGAGAAATACGATCCCGGCCTGCGCGGCAGCCTCCCCGTCCAGGTCGATCTGCCGCGCATGCGCGAAGGCGGTCTCGATGCCGTCTTCTTCATCGTCTATGTCGGCCAGACGGAGCGTGGGCCCATCGGCTATGCGCAGGCCGCCTCCGAGGCGCTGGCGAAATTCGCCGCCATCCGCCGCATGACGGATGTTCAGTATAAGGATGAAATAGGGCTTGCGCTCACCGCCGCCGATGTCCGCGCGCTGCACGCGGAGGGAAAGCGCATCGCGCTCATCGGCATCGAGAACGGTTATTCGATCGCGAAGAACCCGGCGCTTCTCGACTTCTACTACGATCTCGGCGCGCGCTATTTCGGCCTCGTCCATAACGGCCACAACGATCTCGCCGACAGCGCCCAGCCGCAGGAAAGGTTCGCCGACCGTGCGAACGAGGAAGGCGGCGAGCATGGCGGCCTTTCCGCGCTCGGCCGCGAGGCGGTCGCCCGCGCCAACGATCTGGGGCTCATGGTCGATGTCTCCCATGCCTCTCGCGCCGCGACGATGGCCGCCATCGAGGCCTCGCGCGCGCCCGTCATCGCCTCGCATTCGGCGGTGAAATCGGTGCATGACCACCCGCGCAATCTGTCCGACGAGGAAATGAAGGCGCTCGCCGCGAAGGGCGGCGTCGTCCAGATCGTTGCCTTCGACGAATATCTCCACCCCGTTCCGGAGGAGAAGAAGGCGGCCCGCCGCGAGCTCGCCGTCTCGCTCGGCTTCACGAGCCTCGATGCGGTTTTCGCGGCGGACGAGGCGGCGAAGGCGAAATTCGCCGAGGGCCTCGCCGAACTCGACCGCAAATATCCGCGCGCCACCGTCGCCGTCCTTGCCGACCATATCGGCTATGCGGTGCGGCTCGTCGGCATCGACCATGTCGGCATCGCCTCCGACTTTCAGGGCGGCGGCGGCATCGAAGGCTGGTCGCATGCGGGCGAGACCGCCAATGTCACGGCGGAACTCGTGCGCCGCGGCTATTCGGAAGAAGAGATCGTGAAGCTCTGGGGCGGCAACCTGCTGCGCGTCATGGAGGAAGTCGAAAAGGCCCGCAAGGCACGATAGGCCGCCCCCTTTGCCGATTGCCTTTGCCCTGGCGCTCGTCTATTCCTCTTGATAATCACTCGCAAGAAAGAGGAAGCAGGTCGTGGCCGACCCCCGGAAAGAACCGAAGAATCTCAGGCTCGAAACCAGTGACGAAGCCCGCGGCCTCGCCGAAATGCTGCTGCGAACCTGCCGTTATGGCGCGCTTGCCTGGCTTGAGCCCGGCACCGGCCGGCCCGTCATCTCCCGCGTCGGCTGCGCGCCCGATATCGACGGCACGCTCTTCTTCCCGGCCTCCGGCCTTTCCGCGCATACCAGGGCGCTGGCTCGGGACCCGCGTTGCTCGCTGCTCATCGGCGAGCCCGGCAAGGGCGATCCTCTCGCCCATCCCCGCCTCTCGCTTGTCGCCCGCGTCGTCCGTCTCGACAAGGACAGCGCCGACTGCGCGCGGCTTCGCCGCCGCTATCTCGCGCGCCATCCGAAATCCGAAATCTATCTCGACCTGCCGGACTTCGCCTTCTACAGGCTCGACTGCGAGCGCGCCTTTCTGAACGGCGGCTTCGGCAAGGCTTTCGATCTCGCCGCCGGCGACATGTTCCTTCCACGGGACGAACTCGCCGCCGAACTCGCGAAGGCCGAGCAAGGCATCGTCTCCCACATGAACGAGGACCATGCCGAGGCCGTCGGCCTCTACGCGACGGTGCTGGCAAAGGCCGGGCCCGGCCATTGGCGCATCGTTTCCATCGATCCGCGCGGCCTCGACCTCGCGGCCGGCCAGCGCGTCATCCGGCTGAATTTCGCCAGGCCGCTGACAGCGGCGGCCGAAATCCGGCCCGTCCTTGTCGAGATGGCGAAAGAGGCCCGCACTCGCCTCGCGAACCGAAAAACAGGGGCCATTTCCGGATTTTGATCGGGCGCAATGCGCCCGGCGTTCTTTCCTGCTCGTTTGACGGCTGGAATCGGAAACAGGAAAGGCACGGCGATGAAATCGGCAAATTTCCTTCTTGCGGCATCCCTCCTCAGTGCTCTCCTCGCGGGCCCCGCCCTCGCGCAGAAGGACGGCGTGGCCCGGCAGGGCTCGGGTCCGGGCATGATGATGGGCCAAGGCGGCATGATGGGCGGCGGCTCCGGTATGATGGGCGGCGGCTCGGGCATGATGGGCTCGGGCATGATGGGTGGCGCTTGCGGCATGATGATGGGTGGCCTCGCCGCCGATGGTGAACTCGATACCCATGTCGACGGCCGCATCGCCTTCCTCGAAGCGGAGCTCGGTATTACGCCGGATCAGCAGGACGTCTGGGACGGCTATGCCGATGCGCTGCGGTCGAATGCTGATGCGATGGTGTCGATGCACCGGAAGATGCGCGGGGCCATGGGACAGCAGGACGGTGCGCCCACCGCCCGGCTCGATCTTCACATCGATATGATGAAATCGCGCCTCGCCGCTCTCGAAGCGCTCAAGCCCGCGACCGAGGCGCTCTACGGCGCGCTCACACCGGAACAGAAGCAGAAGGCGAACCGCCTCCTGCCGGTCATGGGCTGTATGTAATCCTGCGGCCCCTTGCACAGCGCCCTTTCGGCGACGCGGTCCCGCCGCGTCGCCCCCTTATGTTCCCATTTCGTTCTTGACCTTTCCGGCGTATGAGCTAGCCTTTCCGTAATCCGCCCCTTTTCGCCGTCGGGGCAGGGCGGTAAGGGGGCTCGTTCATGGTCGCGCATATCGAAACGGTGGCCTTTCAGGGCGTCGAGGCGCGGCCCGTCGACGTGCAGGTCCACATCGCGGGCGGTGTTGTCGGCTTCGCCGTGGTCGGCCTCGGCGACAAGGCGGTCGCCGAAAGCCGCGAGCGCGTCCGCGCCGCCCTGCAGGCGATCGGCCTCGGCCTCCCCGCAAAGCGCATCACCGTCAATCTCGCCCCCGCCGACATGCCCAAGGAAGGCAGCCATTACGACCTGCCGATCGCGCTCGGCCTCCTCGTCGCCATGGGCGTGCTGCCGCCGCAGGAGCTTGAGCGTTTCGTCGTCATCGGCGAACTCTCGCTCGACGGCGGCATCGACCCCGTCGCGGGCACGCTGCCCGCCGCCATCGCCGCCAATGCGCGCGGCAAGGGTCTCATCTGCCCCCATGCCTGCGGGCCGGAAGCCGCCTGGGCGGGCATGGGCGAGGACAATCCGGGCGGCGTCCTTGCGCCGCGCTCGATCATCGCGCTCGTAAACCACTTTCGCGGCACGCAAGTCCTCTCCGAACCCGAGCCCATGAAGGCGGTGGAAGCCGCCGCCGTTCCCGATCTTCGCGACATCAAGGGCCAGGAAACGGCGAAGCGCGCGCTCGAGGTCGCCGCCGCCGGCGGCCACAACATGTTGATGGTCGGTCCCCCCGGCTCCGGCAAGTCGATGCTCGCCGCCCGCCTCCCCGGCATCCTGCCGCCGCTCACACCGCGCGAAATGCTCGAAACCTCGATGGTCGCCTCGCTGGCGGGCGAGCTTCATCGCACCGGCGTCTCCCGCCGCCGGCCCTATCGCGCGCCGCATCATTCGGCTTCCATGCCGGCCCTCATCGGTGGCGGCCTGCGCGTGAAGCCAGGCGAGGTCTCGCTTGCCCATCGCGGTGTCCTCTTCCTCGACGAATTGCCGGAGTTTCCGCGTCAGGTGCTCGACAGCCTGCGCCAGCCGCTCGAAACCGGCGAGGCGGTGGTCGCCCGCGCCAATGCGCATGTCACCTTTCCCGCCCGCTTCCAGCTCGTTGCCGCGATGAACCCCTGCCGCTGCGGCCATGCGGGCGATGCGGGCCGCGCCTGTCCGCGCGTGCCGCGCTGCGTCGCCGATTATCAGTCGAAGCTTTCGGGCCCCATGCTCGACCGCATCGACATCCATATCGAGGTGCCGCCCGTCGCCCATGCCGACCTCGCGCTGCCGCCGCCCGCCGAGGGCTCGGCGGAGGTCGAGGCCCGCGTCGCTGCCGCCCGCGACCTCCAGGAAGCGCGCTTCGCCGCTCGTGTCGGCCCCAATTCCATGCTGTTGAACGCCCATGTCGAAGGCGAATTGCTCGACCGCATCGCCGCGCCGGACGATGCCGGCCGTCATCTCCTCGCCGAGGCCGCCGAGCGCATGGGCCTCACCGCGCGCGGCTATCACCGCGTGCTGCGCGTCGCCCGCACCCTCGCCGATCTCGAAGGATCGGAGGGCGTCCGCCGCATCCATGTCGCCGAGGCGCTCGCCTATCGCGAGACGGTTGCCGGAAGGCTCGGCGCCGCGGCCTGAGAGAAATCGGCGGCCCCCGGCCGTTAACCCTTCCCCCTAACCCTTTCTCAACCACAACAAGGGCAGATTGACGGGCAAATTCGCCCCCTTGGCGTATTCAGGTCGCGCAGCCGGGAAATGCCCTTCATGTCCCTGTTCCCTCTCGAACAGACGCCGCTCTTTCTTTTCGGTCTCGCGGCCGTGCTCCTGCTCGGCCTCGAAGCCTGGCGCCGCGCCGCCGCGCGCGCCTGTGCGCTGCGCTCGGAAATCGAGGTTCTTCAGGCCCGCATCGAAACGCTGCGCGACGAGAAATGGGCGATTGCCGAGCGCGAGGAGCGCTACCGCGATCTCGTCCGCGCGCAGGGCGACATCATCCTGCGCAAGGACCTCCGGGGCCGTCTGAGCTATGTGAACGACGTCTTCTGCGACACCTTCGGTCTCGCGCGCCCCGACGTGATCGGCCACGTCTTCCTGCCCGAACGCCCCGAAGGCGAACCGCCGCGCATGCTGGCCTCCTTCGCCGGCCTCGCCATGCCGCCCTACCGCATCCGCTACGACGAGCGCGCCGTGACGGTGCGCGGTCCCCGCTGGTTCGCCTGGGAGGAATTCGCGATCCGCGACGAGGACGGCAAGCTCATCGAGATCCAGGCTGTCGCCCGCGACGTGACCGACCGCAAGGAAGCCGAGGAACGCCTCGCCGAGGCGCTTGCCCAGGCGAGGGACGCGAACCGCGCCAAGTCGCTCTTCCTCGCCACCATGAGCCATGAAATCCGTACACCGATGAATGGCGTCATCGGCATGACGAAGCTTCTCCTCGACACGCGGCTCGATCCCGCGCAGCGCTCCTATGCCGAGGCCGTGCGCGCGTCGGGCGAAGCGCTGCTCAACATCATCAACGACATTCTCGACTATTCGAAGATCGAGGCGGGCAAGATCACGCTCGACGAAACCTCCTTCGATCCGCGCGCCGTGCTCGAAAGCGTGGCCGAACTGCTCGCGCCCCGCGCCTTCGACAAGCATCTCGACATCGTCACCGAAATCTCGCCCTCCGTGCCCCGCCTTCTCCTCGGCGACGAGGCGCGCATCCGCCAGATCCTGCTGAACCTCGCAGGCAACGCGATCAAGTTCACGGTGGAAGGCGGCGTGGCGCTTCGCCTGTCGCGCAGGGAAAGGCACGGCGAAGGAAAGCCGGAGAATCGTGTCGAGCTTCTGCTCGAAGTGGAAGACACCGGCATCGGCATGGACGATCATGCGCGCGAACACATCTTCGACGATTTCGCGCAGGCCGATCAATCCCACGCCCGCCGCTTCGAGGGCACGGGGCTCGGTCTGGCAATCACGCGCCGCCTCGTCACCGCCATGGGCGGCACGATCGAGGTCGAAAGCGAGGAGGGCAGGGGCTCTCTCTTCCGTGTGGCACTGCCGCTGCGCCTTGCTCTCGGCGAAAGGGATGCGCCCGCGCCGATGCCCCTCACCGGTCTCTCGGTCCTGATCCTCAACGACCGGCCGCTTGTCGGCACCGCCCTCGCGCGCGCCGCGGCCGCCGCCGGCGCGGCGACGCAACTCGTTGCCGACGCGGACGCCATGGCCCGCGCGCTTGCGGCGTCTCCCTTCGATGTCTTCATCTGCCCGCTCGACGGTCCGAACGTCGATGGCGCGGCGCTTGCCGCCGAAGCGCGCCGCCTCTCGCCCGCCACCGGCACGCTGATGCTGCTGCGCCCGCAGGATCGCGCCCGCCTCGATGAATTGACGCAAGGGCCGTCCGCGCCGTTCGACGGCTATCTCGTGCGTCCCGTCCGCGCCGCCTCTCTTGTTGCGCGTCTGACCGCGCTTCGCGTGCGCGGCTGGATGCCGGGGGCCGCCGCGCCGGACACGCGCGACTATGACGATGCCATTATCGAGGAAGAAGAGGCCCCCGCCGCTCCGTCAGGAGACGCCGCCGCGCTCGGGCGGCTCCGCATCCTCGTCGCCGAGGACAACGAGATCAACGCGCTGCTCACGCGCACCCTGCTCGAACATACCGGCCACGAAGTCCGCCTCGCCCGCAATGGCGGCGAGGCCGTTGCCCATCTCGAAGCCGATCTCGCCGAAGAGGTCGATCTCGTGCTGATGGATCTTCACATGCCGGGCATGGACGGCTTCGAGGCGACGGCGCGCATCCGCGCGCTTGTCACTGCCCATGCGCATCTCCCCGTCATCGCGCTCACCGCGAACGCCATGGCCGATGACCGCCAGGCCTGCCTCGATGCCGGCATGGACGATTATCTCTCCAAGCCCGTCTCCGCCGAGGCGCTGGCCGAGACACTGGCGCGCTGGGTCGGCCGCCGCTCTCCTCGCGGTGCTGGCGAAAAGGCGAATCACGCCTAAAGTGTGGGGCTCCGATTTCGGGGTCAGGGGAGAGAAATCCAATGTCGGCCATGACGCGCGCCCGGGGCTGGGCGTCGAGCCTTGCGGTCTATCTCGAATACCGCACCATCATCATGCTGCTGCTCGGCTTCTCGTCGGGCCTGCCGTTCCTGCTCGTCTTTTCCACGCTGTCGGCCTGGCTGCGCGAGGCGGGCATCTCCCGCACCGATATCGGTCTCATGTCCTATGTCGGCCTCGCCTACACGATCAAGTTCCTCTGGGCGCCCGTCATCGACCATCTGCATCTGCCGGTGCTGAACCGTCTGCTCGGCAAGCGCCGCGCCTGGATGCTGCTCGCGCAGCTCGTTGCCGCCGCCGCGCTTGTCGGCCTTTCCTTTTCCGATCCGGCGCAGGCGCTGATGCCGGTCGTCGTCTTCGCCCTCATCCTCGCTTTTGCGTCCGCGACGCAGGACATCTCGATCGACGCCTGGCGTATCGAGGCGGCATCGGACGAAAAGCAGGGCGCGCTCGCCGCCGTCTACCAGCTCGGCTACCGCGTCGCCCTGATCGCCTCGGGTGCCGGCGCGCTCTATGTCGCCGAAGGCGTCTCGTGGCACGCCGCCTATCTCGTCATGGCCCTGCTCATGGGCGTCGGCATTCTCTCGGCGCTTCTCGCGCCCCGCGTCGCGGAGACGGAAGCGCCCGCCATCGGCGAGGAAACCGTCGCCCGCTTCGTGCATCGCTTGCACGCCGATGGCCGCATGGCGCGCGGCGCCGGCTTCCTCTACCGCGCCGTCGTCGCGCCTTTCGTGGATTTCTTCAATCGCTACGGCTGGTGGTCGCTCGTCCTGCTGGCGCTGATCGGTCTCTACCGTGTGCCCGACTTCGTCATGGGCGTCATGGCGAACCCGCTCTACATCGATCTCGGTTTCGAGCTTTCCACCATCGCCACCATCGTGAAGCTCTACGGCATCTGGATGACGATCGCGGGCGCGCTCATCGGCGGCATCGTCGCCGCGCGGCTCGGCGTCCTGCCCTCGCTTCTCCTCGGCGCCATCGCCGCGACCGGCACCAACCTGATCTTTGTCTGGCTCACTTTCCAGGGCGCGGATCCGGTCGCGCTCGCGATCACCATCTCCATCGAGAATTTTTCCGGCGGCTTCGCGGGCACCTGCCTCATCGCCTACATGTCGAGCCTCGTGAACCACGAATTCGCGGCCACGCAATATGCGCTCTTCAGTTCGGCCTTCGCGCTGCCGGGCAAGCTCATCGGCGGCTTGTCGGGCAGCATGGTGGACGGTTTCTCGGCGACGCCCTCCCTCGTCCAGCCTCTCGCCGCCATGGCGCCCCATCTGACCGCCGAGACCGCGGGCTACATTCCCTTCTTCATCACCACCGCGGCGATGGGCCTGCCCGCCATCCTGCTCATCCTCCTCGTCGCCTGGCGGCGCCCGGGCCCGGCGCCCGCCCGGACCGCCTGACCCGGCGCCCTCGAATGTCCAATGCGGTCAGGGACTTGGCCCCCTCCGCGTACTGTCGCGCATTTGTCGCAGCTTCCTGCCACAAGGTGCGTTCCGGCCCGGCTTGTCTTGGCAGAGGGCGGCGATAATGAAAGGATAGACGCGAATGGCCATTCGGCGCTCGGTGAGGTCGGAAGAAGGCTTTAGGGCTGGGGGAAGTCTTGTGTCGCCCGCCGGACTGCCGCGGGTGAGGCATGCCGGTCTGGGTGCGGAAATGGATTCGGGTTCCGAAGGTATGACATCGACAGAGACGGACCGGTACGCCGGGCCGGCCGAAGCGGCCGCACTGTCCGCCAGCTTCGGCCGCAAGGGGGCGCTCGAAGTGCGTCTCGCCCGCTCGGCCTGCGAGATCGACGCCGCTCAGGCGGTCCGCTACCGGGTCTTCTACGAGGAAATGTCGGCAAAGCCCGATGCCGAGACGCGCGCGCGCAAGCGCGACTTCGATCGCTTCGACGAAATTTGCGACCACCTGCTTGTGGTCGATCATTCGCTCGTGCCCGAAGGCATCGGCGAAGACGATCTGCCGCCTGAAGCCGTGGTCGGCTGCTACCGCCTCCTCCGCCAGGAAGTCGCCGAGAAGAGCGGCGGTTTCTACACCGCCAGCGAATACGACATCGCGCCGCTTCTCGCGCGCCATGCCGATCTCAATTTCCTTGAGCTTGGCCGCTCCTGCGTGCTGCAGCCCTACCGCAACAAGCCGACGGTCGAGCTTCTCTGGCACGGCATCATGCATTACGTGACGGCGCACAAGCTCGACGTCATGTTCGGCTGCGCGAGCTTCGAAGGCACGGAGCCCGACAAGCTCGCCGCGCCCCTTTCCTATCTCCACCACCATCATGCCGCGCCCGACGACTGGAAAGTCCGCGCGCTGCCGGACCTTTATGTGGAGATGAACCGCATGGCCGCCGAAGACCTCGATCCGCGCGAGGCGCTGCGCGCGCTCCCGCCCATGATCAAGGGCTATCTCCGCGCGGGCTGCTATATCGGCGAAGGCGCGGTGATCGACCACCAGTTCGGCACCACCGACGTGCTGATCCTCTTCCCCGTCGCGCAGATTTCCGACCGCTACCTCTCGAAATTCGGCGCGAAATTCGGCACGCCGGACGGGAAGGGCTGACGGGCGCGGACTGCGAAATTCATTTTACATAAATCGTCATGGCCCGGCTCGTCCGGGCCATCTACGTCTTGGCGGCATGGAAAGATGAAAGACGTGGATGACCCGCATGAAGCGGGTCATGACGCGGTTGGATGGGCCGAGTATCGTTTGCTCACCGGTACAGATTATACGCCGCCAGCGCCGCCATGTTCACGAGGTCGAACACCGTCGCCGTCATCGGCACGATCTGCACGGGCCGCTTCAGGCCGACCAGCAGCGGCCCGATCAGCGTCGAACCGCCGAGCACGCGCAAGAGCTTCGTCGAGATCGACGCCGCATGGATCGCCGGCATGATGAGCACGTTCGCCGTGTCGGTCAGCCGGCAGAACGGATAGAGCGCCATCGTCTCGCGGTTGAGCGCGACATCCGCCGCCATCTCGCCGTCATATTCGAAATCGACTTTCCGCTCGTCGAGAATGCGCACCGCGTCGCGCACCGTCGAGGGACGCTCATGCGTATGCGTGCCGAAGCTTGAATTGGCGAGCATCGCGACGCGCGGCTCGTAGCCGAGGCGCCGCGCGACTTCGGCGGCCTGCGTGGCGATATCGGCGAGTTCTTCCGGCGTCGGCATCTCGTGAACATTCGTGTCGGCGACGAGCACGGTGCGCCCGCCCGCGACGACGAGCGTGACGCCGATGGGCCGCTTGTCGTCCACCGCGTCGATCACGCGGCGCACTTCTTCCAGCGCCACGGAATAGGTGCGCGTCACGCCTGTCACCATGGCGTCCGCGTCGCCCCGCTCCAGCATCACGGCGGAGAAGATGTTGCGGTCATTGCTCACCAGCCGGTGGCAGTCGCGATAGAGATAGCCGTTGCGCTGCTGCTTCTCGTAGAGGAAGTCGGTGTACTCACCCACCTTCTCCGAGCTGCGCGCATTGCGGATGTCGAGATCGGTGTTGGGATCGAGCCCCATCTGCTTCAGCGTGTCGCGGATCTGGTCTTCGCGGCCGACAAGGATCGGATGTCCGAGCCCGCTGTCGCGGAAGGAAAGCGCCGCGCGGATCACGCGTTCTTCCTCGCCCTCGGAGAAGACGACGCGCTTCGGATCGCGCCGCACCTTGTCCATGATGACCTGCAGCGTGCCGGCGGTCGGGTTCAGCCGCGCCTGCAGCCGGTTCTTGTAGGCATCCATGTCGACGATGGGCGAGCGCGCGACGCCGCTATCCATCGCCGCCTTCGCGACGGCGGGCGGAATTTCGCGGATCAGCCTCGGATCGAACGGCACGGGAATGATGTATTGCGGGCCGAAGCGCGGGCGCTCGCCGTGATAGGCGGCCGCCACTTCGTCCGGCACGTCCTCGCGCGCAAGCTTCGCGAGCGCCTGCGCACAGGCGATCTTCATTTCCTCGTTGATCGCGCTCGCGCGCACGTCGAGCGCGCCGCGGAAGATATAGGGAAAGCCGAGAACGTTGTTCACCTGGTTCGGATAGTCGCTGCGTCCCGTCGCCATGATGGCGTCGTCGCGCACCTGCGCCACCTCTTCCGGTGTGATCTCGGGATCGGGATTGGCCATCGCGAAGATGATGGGCTTTGCCGCCATCGAGGCGACCATCTGCTGGTTGATCGCGCCCTTCGCCGACAGCCCGAGAAAGACGTCCGCGCCCTTCATCGCCTCTTCGAGCGTGCGCGCATCGGTGGTCACGGCATGCGCCGACTTCCACTGGTTCATGCCGGCCTCGCGGCCCTGGTAGATCACGCCCTTGGTATCGCAGAGGATCGCGTTGTCGTGCGGCAGGCCCATCGCCTTGATGAGCTCGAGGCAGGCGATGCCCGCCGAGCCCGCGCCGTTGACCACGACCTTGATGTCCTTGATGTCGCGCCCCGTGAGGTAGAGCGCGTTCATGAGCCCCGCCGCGGTGATGATCGCGGTGCCGTGCTGGTCGTCGTGAAAGACGGGAATGTCCATCAGCTCGCGCAACCGGCTTTCGATCACGAAGCAGTCCGGCGCGCAGATATCTTCCAGGTTGATGCCGCCGAAGGAGGGGCCGAGATAGCGCACCGAATTGATGAAGGCGTCGACATCCTTCGTATCGACCTCGAGGTCGATCGCGTCGACATCGGCGAAGCGCTTGAAGAGAACGGCCTTGCCTTCCATGACGGGCTTGGAGGCCAGCGCGCCGAGATCGCCGAGGCCGAGGATCGCCGTGCCGTTCGAGATCACGGCGACGAGGTTCCCCTTCGAGGTGTAGTCATAGGCCGCGTCCGGATTTTCCGCGATCGCCCGCACCGGCACGGCGACGCCGGGGCTGTAGGCGAGCGAGAGGTCGCGCTGCGTCGCCATCGGCTTCGTCGCGTTGATTTCGAGCTTCCCGGGCTTGCCCTGGGAATGGAAGAGGAGCGCTTCCTCGTCGGTAATCTGGCGGCGCTTTTTGCTCATGGTCTTGGGTCCGGCATGGTCGGGCGGGGGAGGCGGAGCGGAAACTCTGTCCCTGGAGCCCGCTTTTTAGGCGGGCGAGAGGTCAATAACAAGCGAACTCCGTTGATTTTGCCCGGAAGTGCCACGGATCGGGGGGCCTGTCCCCACCCTCCCGGATCCCATCCCGGTCCTCATCCCGTCTTTTCGCCCGCGTCCATTCTGATAGTCTCCGGCCCCATGTCAGAAAGCGCCGCCCCCTCCTTCCAGCACGAGAATGCGCTCCCTGCGCCGTCTGCCCCTGCGCCCCCCTCGCGGGAGGCGACCCCAATGATGGCGCAATATCTGGAGATCAAGCGCGCCTGGCCGGATGCGCTCCTCTTCTACCGGATGGGCGATTTCTACGAACTCTTCTTCGACGATGCCGTCGCGGCCTCGGGCGCGCTCGACATCGCGCTGACGAAGCGCGGCAAGCATCTGGGCGAGGACATTCCCATGTGCGGCGTCCCCGTTCACAGCCACGAGGCCTATCTGGAGCGCCTCATCCGCAAGGGCTTCAAGGTCGCCGTCTGCGAGCAGACGGAGGACCCGGCGGAGGCGAAGAAACGCGGCGGCAAATCCGTCGTCGCCCGCGCCGTCCGCCGCCTCGTCACCCCCGGCACGCTCACCGAGGACACGCTGCTCGATGCCCGCGCGCATAACTATCTCGCCGCTGTGGCAAAAACCGGCAGCGAAGGGGATCTCGGCCTTGCCTGGGCGGATGTTTCGACCGGCGAATTCGCCGTCACCTCCGTTTCGCCCGCCGGTCTGGGCGCCGAGCTCGCGCGACTCTCGCCCGGCGAACTTCTCGTCGCGGAAGGATTCGCTGCAGACGAAAGCCTGACCCATGCGGGCGCGACACTGACGCTCCTGCCGCCCGCCCGTTTCGACAGCGGCAATGCGGAACGCCGCCTGAAAGGTCATTTTGCCGTCTCGGCACTGGATGGCTTCGGGGCCTTTTCCCGCGCGGAGCTCGGCGCCATGGGCGCCCTCCTCGATTATATCGAGCTCACCCAGGTCGGCCGCATGCCGGCTCTCGCCGCGCCCCGCCGTGTCGCCAGCGCCGACACCATGGCGATCGACGCGGCGACCCGCGCCAATCTCGAACTCGTCCGCACCCTTCAGGGCGACACGGCAGGCTCGCTCCTCGCCGTCATCGACCGCACGGTGACGGGTGCGGGCGCGCGCGAGCTTGGCCGCCGCCTCGCCGCGCCCTTGACCGATCCCGCCGCCATCAACCGCCGCCTCGACGCCGTCGAATGGCTGCTGGATGCCCGCGACGTGCGGCGTGATCTCCGCATGGGCCTCAAATCCGCCCCCGATATCGCCCGCGCCCTGTCGCGCCTCTCGCTCGGCCGCGGCGGCCCGCGCGATCTCGCCGCCGTGAGGGACGGGCTTGCCGCCGCCCATGAGCTTTGCGGCGCGCTCGACGCCGCGCCCCCCTCGCTTCTGCCCCTGCCGGACGAAATTGCGCATGAATGCGCCGCCATGGACAAGGCCGCCTTGCCCCTGAAGGAGCGTCTCGCGGTGATGCTGGCCGGCGAACTGCCGCTCATCGCCCGCGACGGCGGCTTCATCGCCAGGGGTGCGAGCGCGGAGCTCGACGAGACGCGCAGCCTGCGCGACGACGCGCGCAAGCTCATCGCCGGTCTTCAGGCGAAATATGCGGAGGAAACCGGCATCGCCGCGCTCAAGATCCGCCACAACAATGTGCTCGGCTATTACATCGAGGTGCCGCCCCGTCATGGCGAGAAGCTGACGCAGCCGCCCTTTTCCGGCACCTATATCCACCGCCAGACCATGGCGAACGCCATGCGCTTCACGACGCCGGAGCTGGCCTCGCTGGCCAGCCGCATCGCCGAAGCGGCCGGCCGCGCCGTCGAAATCGAACTCGCGCTTTTCGAAGACCTTGTCGCTGCCGCGCTTGCCGAAGCGAAGGTGCTTTCCCGCGTCGCCGAAGCGCTTGCCGCGCTCGATGTCGCCGCCGCGCTCGCCGAACTTGCCGCCGAGTGCCGCCATGTCCGTCCGCTTGTCGATGCGAGCCTCGCCTTCCGGGTCGTGGCCGGTCGCCATCCCGTGGTCGAGGCCGCGCTGGCGAAGACGGGCGAACCCTTCGTGCCGAACGATTGCGACCTCAGCGCGGAGCAGTCAGGCATGTCGCAAGGAGCGGCGTCCCGCAGCGACATGCCAAAATCATTATGGCTTCTCACCGGCCCCAACATGGCGGGCAAGTCGACCTTCCTGCGCCAGAATGCGCTCATTGCCATCATGGCGCAGATGGGCGCCTTCGTGCCGGCGGACGAGGCGCATATCGGCGTGGTCGACCGCCTGTTCTCCCGCGTCGGCGCGGCGGACGATCTCGCGCGCGGCCGCTCGACCTTCATGGTCGAGATGGTCGAAACCGCCGCGATCCTCAATCAGGCTGGCCCGCGCTCCCTGGTGATCCTGGACGAGATCGGCCGCGGCACGGCGACTTTCGACGGCCTCTCGATCGCCTGGGCCGCGGTCGAGCATCTGCATGACGTGAACCGTTCGCGTGCCCTCTTCGCCACGCATTACCACGAACTGACCGTGCTGGCCGAAAAGCTTGCGCACCTCGCCAACGCAACCATGAAGGTCAAGGAATGGAAGGGCGACGTCGTCTTCCTGCACGAGGTGGGACCGGGCGCGGCGGATCGCTCCTACGGCATTCAGGTTGCGAAACTCGCAGGCCTTCCGCCCGCCGTCATCGCCCGCGCGCAATCCGTTCTCGCCGCGCTCGAAAAGGGTAACGACCGCGAGGCCCGTGCCAAACTCATCGACGACCTGCCGCTCTTCTCCGCCACCGCGAGGCCTGAAGCTCCGCAGACGGAGGAAAGCGCCGTCGAAAAGGAATTGATGAATCTCAACCCCGACGAACTGACCCCAAAGGAAGCGCTCGAACTCATCTACAGATTGAAGGGTCTGGTGAAGGACGAGAAATAAACTCAACCCAGGTTCACCCAAAAATGTCATCCCGGCGAAAGCCGGACCCATTGGTTCCCTCAGCAAGAGCGTTCAGGAAATTGCGGCCACTCCGAAAACAGTCCTGGAGTTTGCCAAATGCCTTTATGTGGATTGCCGGCTTTCGCCGGGATGACACTGAGGGGCAGGAAGCGATGGACTCTACTTCCGCGCGATATAAATGCACTCGTCGCGCAGCAATCCCCACTTCACTTCCTCTTCCGGCGCGCGGCGATAGGGCTCGACGGAGGTGAAACCCGCTTCCTCGAGTTTCCGCGCGAAATCGCGGCCATAGAAGCGCTTGTGGTCCGTGCCGCCGAAATGCACGAAGCGTTCGTCCGGATCGGTGATCGCGGGATTCTCGTAGGTTTCCTCGCGCGACAGGTTGATCGGCACCGAAAAGAAGCCGTAGCCGCCGGGCTTCAGCACACGGAACATTTCCCGCATCGCCGCATTGTCGTCGTCCACATGCTCGAACACATGGTTTGCGATCACGACGTCGAAGAAATTATCGGGCCGGTCGATCTTGGTGATGTCGAGCCGGAATTTCGCGATCTGCGCATAGAGATCGGCGGGCTCGTAATCCGGATTGTTCTTCATCGCCCGCATCAGCCACTTCTCCGGGCCGAACTGCAGGATCTTCATCTTCGAAAGGTCGATGCCGTGCTCGTCGAGATAGAGTTGCATGAGCCGGTGCCGCTCGCGCGAGCCGCAATTCGGGCAGCGCGAATCCCAGCGCGAAGGCCGTCCGACGGAGAGGAATATCCCGTGATAGCCGCAGACCGGGCAGGTGCGATGGATCTTCTTGCGCGAAAACTGCGTCCGGTCCTTCCACCATCCCTGGAGGAGGCGGCTGAAAACCTTCCGCCGGTCGATCTCTGTATTCGCGCTCAATGCCTGCCCGCCCTTGTCCATCTCCGCCGCGACCGGCGAAATCCGAAAACGAGGGCCACAATGTCGGCCTCGCGATTTCATTGTCAAGTTGCGGGCAGTGAAGGGAAGGGCGGCGGGGTCTCGCCGGGCGGGCCTCGCCGCCGCTTGCCGCCGCTCAGAGCGCCTCGGGCTTCACATACATCGTGCGCAGCGACTGGCGAAGGTCCGCCACGCCCTTGGCGGGTTCGCCGCCGTCGCATGCCGCCACGCCTTCCTTGTGGAGCGCCTTTGCCTCGTCGGCATAGGGCATGCCATCCTTGAACTGGATGACGAACTTGTATTGCTCGTCGAGCTTGTTGCAGAGCTCGCGCGCATCGCCGGCCGAGAGGTCCGGCGCGGCCAGCGCATGGTTGCCAAACGCAAGCCCCGCCCCGAGCGCCGCTACGGTGAGGATTGTCCTTGTCTGTCGCATGGTTTCCTCCTTTTGCTGCTCTTCGGCGTCAGCCTTCTCATCGAGGCCGACGCCGGGGAGGTGTGTTCCGTCCGTGGCGAAATCCTGACGATTTCGGGGCGAAAATTGGATATGCCGTGAAAATGCCGTAATGATTTCTACAGCTTGGCGTGTCTTGAGAACGCCGCTTGCCAAGACAATGCTGCTTGATTGTCGGCCTCCGCTCCCTCATGTGGAGGCGGGATTGCTGTACCGGGCGGGCCCGCCGCCCCTACGAGGAGTTGTTCCCGCTCATGGGCCGCACATTGCCGAGCTTGCTCGAAATCGCCGATCCGGGCGCCATCCGCGAACGGCTCGATGCCGTGCGTGCCTCGGCGAAGGACGACCTCGCCCTGAAGCGCGGCGTCGTCGCGGTGCTGAAATCGGCGCTCATGGACGGCCGCGCCAAGGCGCGCGAACGGCTGGAGCAGGGCGCGCATCGCGGCCGCTCCTGCGCCGAAAGCCTCAGCTATCTCCAGGACACGATCATCCGCGAGCTCTACACCTTCGCGACGGAGCACATGTTCTCCGTGCCGAACCCGAGCCGGGCCGAGCGCATCGCCATCGCCGCCGTCGGCGGTTATGGCCGCGGCACGCTGGCCCCCGGCTCCGACATCGATCTCCTTTTCCTGCTTCCCTACAAGCAGACCCCCTGGGGCGAGAGCGTCGTCGAATACATGCTCTACGCGCTCTGGGATCTGGGGCTCAAGGTCGGCCATTCGACGCGCTCCATCGCCGATTGCATCCGCCTCTCGCGCGAGGACTTCACCATCCGCACCGCGCTTCTCGAGGCCCGCTTCATCTATGGCGACCGCGACCTCTTCGCCGAACTCGAAACCCGCTTCGACGACGAGGTGGTGAAGGGCACGGCGAACGAATTCGTGGAGGCAAAGCTCGCCGAGCGCGACGTGCGCCACGCCCGCGGCGGCGAGAGCCGCTACCTCGTCGAGCCGAATGTGAAGGAAGGCAAGGGCGGCCTTCGCGACCTCAACACGCTTTTCTGGATCGCGAAATATGTCTACCGCGTGAAGCAGCCCTCCGATCTCGTCAAGGTCGGCGTCTTCACGAAGGAGGAATACCAGACCTTCCGCAAGGCGGAGAATTTCCTCTGGGCGGTGCGCTGCGAGCTGCATTTTCTCACCGGCCGCGCCGAGGAGCGCATCACCTTCGATCTCCAGACCGAAATGGCCAGGCGGCTGGGCTATCAGGAGCATCGCGGGCTGAAGGCCGTCGAGCGCTTCATGAAGCATTATTTCCTGGTCGCCAAGGATGTCGGCGATCTGACGCGCATCTTCTGCGCCGTGCTCGAGGATCAGGAGAAAAAGAAGAAGCCCTCCATCGGCCGCTTCATGCAGGCCATGCGCCGCAAGAAAATCATTCGCGGCTTCACCGTGGAGACGGGCCGCCTCTCCGTCTCGAACGTCGCCTTCTTCGAGAAGGACCCGGTCAACATCATCCGCCTCTTCCATGTCGCCGACCAGCACGGCCTCGACATTCATCCCGACGTGTTGAAGCTCGTCACGCGCTCGCTGAAGCTCGTCGACGCCTCGCTGCGGAAGAACGAGGAGGCGAACCGCCTCTTCCTCGAAATCCTGTCATCGAGGAAGACGCCCGAAATCACGCTGCGTCTCATGAACGAGGCGGGCGTCCTCGGCCGCTTCGTACCCGATTTCGGCCGCATCGTCGCGCTGATGCAGTTCAACATGTATCACCACTACACGGCGGACGAGCACCTGCTGCGCGCCATCGGCATCCTCTCCGAGGTCGAGAAGGGCAAGGAGCGCGAGGAATACCCGCTCGCCCACGAACTGATGGGGAAACTCAAAAGCCGCAACGCGCTCTACATGGCGGTCTTCCTGCACGACATCGCGAAAGGCCGCGACGAGGATCACTCCGACGCAGGCGCGGCCATCGCGCGCCGCCTCTGCCCGCGTCTCGGCATGGGGCCGGGCGAAACGGAAACGGTCGCCTGGCTCGTGCAGAACCACCTCGTCATGTCCGATGTCGCCCAGCGGCGCGACATCGCCGATCCGCGCACGGTCCGCGACTTCGCCGATCTCGTGCAGAGCCCGGAACGGCTGCGCATGCTCTATGTGCTCACCGTCGTCGACATCAAGGCGGTCGGCCCCGGCGTCTGGAACGGCTGGAAGGGCCAGTTGCTCCGCCAGCTCTATTTCGAAACGGAAGCGCTGCTGCAGGGCGGCGAGAGCGCGCTCAACCGCAAGGCCCGCGTCGCCGAGGCGAAGGAGGCGCTCGCTGCGCGTCTCTCCGGCTGGCCGAAGGCGGCGGTGGATCGCTATCTCAAGCGCCACGGCGATGCCTATTGGCTCTCCACCGACACGGACATGCAGGAGCGTCATGCCCGCTTCATCGACGAAGTGAAGGACGAGCCGCTCGCCATTGCCGCCGCGCCCGAGCCCACGCGCGCCGTCACCGAACTCACGCTCTACACGCAGGACCATCCTGGCCTCTTCGCGCGTTTCGCGGGTGCCTGCGCGGTTCTCGGCATGAACATCGTCGACGCGAAGATTTTCACCACGCGCGACGGCATGGCGCTCGACATGCTCTGGGTGCAGGACCCGGACGGCACCGCGATCCGCGAGGAGCGCCGCATCCGCCGCCTCGAAGACATGATCCGCAAGGTGCTCGCGGGCGAGGTGCTGCCGCCCGACGCGATCGAGAGCCGTCAGCGCCGCGAGCGCCGCGCCGATGCCTTCACCGTCGCGCCCCAGGTCTTCATCGACAATGACGCCTCCGACGACTACACGGTGATCGAGGTGAACGGCCTCGACCGGCCGGGTCTGGTCCACGCGCTCGCCCGCGCGCTCTTCCATCTCGGCCTCACCATCGGCTCGGCTCACATCACCACCTATGGCGAACGCGCGGTCGACGTCTTCTATGTGAAGGACGTGATCGGCCACAAGGTCACCAACGCCAACAAGAAGAAGGCGGTCGAACGCCATCTCCTCGAAGCGCTGGCCGACCCGATGAAGAAAGCCCGCCCCGCCAAGCGCGCCAAACGCGACGACGCCGCGGCGGCTTGAGGCGCAGCCTCTCTTCCCACCCTCCCCATCCTTGGCGGCTTGTCCGCCAAGGCGGACAACATGTGGGAGGGTCAAACCGCCAAAGGCGGTTTGGGGCGGGGGCGGACCGGCGGCAACGAAATCACTCGGTGACGGATGGCTTGCCCTGCCGCTCTGCGGCGTCGGAATAGACTTCTCCGTCGCGCCGTCCGATGCCTATGACGCGCACTTCGATTGTGTCGTCCACCACCTTGTAGACGAGCCGGTAGCCGGCGCGTCTGAGCTTGATCTTGTAGCAGTCGGGCATGCCGGAAAGCCGGTGCTTCTCCACGCGCGGCTCTTCAAGCCGCCGCTCGAGTATCTTTTTGAACTGTTGTTTGATGTCCGGCGCGAGCTTGCGCCACTCTTTCTTCGCGTCTTCGACGAAGCCGAGCCTATAGGTCATCGAGTTCGTCGAGCGTCACATAGGTGACGGGCTGGCCCTGCCGGGCGATGACCTTCTTCATGTCTTCGTAGTCTTCAAGCCGGTCCAGCATCGCCTCGTAAGTTTCCGTATCGACGAGATAGGCGACAGGCTTGTTGTGACTGAGAATGGCCACGGCGCCTTCCTCCGCAGCGTCCTCGATCACGCGGGCGGGGCTGCGCTTCAATTCGCTGATGCTCGATACCTGCGAGGCGGCAATACGGGACATGATGAGCTCCTTCGCGTGCCTTTATAAGGCTGATAAATAGTACTTACAATAGATAAATAATAGGTACCTAAAAAAGTATCTTTCCAGGTTGAATTTTCCCGCCAAAACCCCGGCAAGACAAAAAACGAGAACAGGGCTAGAGATTTGGGGAAGCGAAACGAAAGCCCGGGCTCTCCCCTCCTATGGCCTCAACTCCCATGAACATCGTCCGCTCGGCCGCGACCGTCGGCGGCACCACGCTGATAAGCCGCCTGCTCGGCTTCCTGCGCGACGTCATGGTGGCCGCCGCTCTGGGCACGGGGCCGGTGGCGGACGCCTTCTTCGTCGCCTTCCGCTTTCCCAACATGTTCCGCTCGATCTTCGCCGAAGGCGCCTTCAATTCCGCCTTCGTGCCGCTTTTCGCCAGGCGCCTCGAGGGCGAGGGTGAGGCGGCCGCCCGCCGCTTCGCCGAAGATGCGCTTGCCGTCCTCCTCGTCGCGCTCCTCGTGCTCACCGTGGCGGCGGAACTCGCCATGCCCTGGATCATGTTCGTCTTCGCGCCGGGCTTCTCGGACGATCCGCAGAAATTCGAATGGGCGGTCGAGTTCACGCGGATCGCCTTCCCCTATCTTCTCTTCATCTCGCTGACCGCGCTGCAATCGGCGATCCTGAATTCGCTGGGCCGCTTCTTTCCGGGCGCCGCCGCGCCGGTCATGCTCAACATCACGCTCATCCTCGCGATCCTGTTTCTGGTGCCGCTGACGGACAATCCGGGCCGCGCGCTCAGCTGGGGCGTGGCGGCGGCGGGCGTCGTGCAGTTCCTCTGGCTCGCCGTGTCGCTCTGGCGGGCGGGCATGGTTCTGCGTCTGCGCGCGCCCCGTCTCACGCCCGATGTGCGCCGTCTCTTCCGTCTCGGCGTCCCCGGTGTCGTCGCGGGCGGCATCACCCAGGTCAACCTCACCATCGGCACCATGATCGCCTCGCTCCAGGCAGGCGCCGTGTCGTGGCTTTATTACGCCGACCGTATCTACCAGTTGCCCCTCGCCGTCATCGGCATCGCCATCGGCATCGTGCTGCTGCCGGAGCTGTCGCGCCGCTTGCGCGCGGAGGATCACGGCGGTGCCTCATGGAGCCAGAACCGCGCCATCGAATTCTCGATGCTCCTGACCCTTCCTGCCGCCGCCGGCGCGGGCGTCCTCTCCTCCGACATCATTCGTGTGCTTTTCGAGCGCGGCGCCTTCACCAGCGCGGATACGGCCGCGACATCGCTCGCCCTCGTCATCTACGCGGCGGGCCTTCCCGCCTTCGTCCTCATCAAGGTTTTCCAGCCGGGCTTCTTCGCGAGGGAAGACACGAAGACGCCGCTTCGCTTCGCCGCGATTTCGATTGCCGTCAACATCGCGGTCTCCCTCGCGCTCTTCGTCCCCTTCGGCTTCGCCGGCATCGCCACGGGAACGAGCGTCGCCGCCTGGGTGAATGCGGGGCAATTGGGCACGCGGCTTTACCGTCGCGCCGAATTCGCGCCCGACGCGCAATTGCTGCGCCGCCTGCCGCTCATCCTTCTCGCGTCGGCGGGCATGGGCTTGTGCCTCTGGTTCGGCGCTTCCGCCCTCTCGCCCTTCTTCGCGGACGATCTTCTGACGAGCATCGCCGCCCTTGGCCTCCTCATCGCGGGCGGTGTCCTCGTCTATTTCCTCCTCTGCCAGATCACCGGCGTCATCCGCCTCGGCGACCTCCGCCGCGCCTTCACGCGGGGCTGAAAACCGGGGACAGATTTTTTGCGGGTGTGCGGCTTGTCCCCGGTGGCGGGGACAAGTTTGCCTCATGTGACAGTTTCATGACATTTTGATGATAGTCGGGCCAATTCCTGAGAATCGTTCCAATCTGACGGGGGATTGCCTTCGCGGCTCATGCGCCGCATAACCTCCCGGATTCACGCCCTGCCCGGCCCATGGAACCTGTCGAATGGAACAGCCCCAAAATCGCGTTTTTTCCGGTGTGCAGCCCACCGGCAATCTGCATCTCGGCAATTATCTGGGCGCGATCCGCAATTTCGTGGGCCTCCAGGAAACGCATGAGTGCCTCTATTGCGTCGTCGACATGCACGCGATCACCGTCTGGCAGGAGCCGAAGGAACTCGCCGCGAACACACGCGAGGTCGCTGCCGCCTATATCGCGTCTGGCATCGACCCGAAGAACCACATCATCTTCAATCAGTCGAAGGTTTCGGCTCACGCGGAGCTCGCCTGGATCCTGAACTGCGTTGCCCGCATCGGCTGGCTCAATCGCATGACGCAGTTCAAGGACAAGGCAGGCAAGGATCGCGAGAAGGCGTCGGTCGGCCTCTATGCCTATCCGGTGCTGATGGCGGCTGACATTCTCGCTTACCGCGCAACGCATGTGCCCGTCGGCGAGGACCAGAAGCAGCACCTGGAACTCGCGCGCGACACGGCGCAGAAATTCAACAACGATTTCAGCGCGCCTGATTTCTTTCCCTTGCCCGAGCCGCTCATCATGGGCGAGGCGACGCGCGTCATGTCGCTTCGTGACGGCACGAAGAAGATGTCGAAGTCGGACCCCTCCGATCTTTCGCGCATCACCATGCGCGACAGTGCGGATGACATCGCGAAGAAGATCAGGAAGGCGCAGACCGATCCCGAGCCTTTGCCGGAAACGGTCGAAGGGCTTGCGGGCCGTGCGGGTGCGGACAATCTCGTCGGCATCTATGCGGCGCTCTCCGACAAGACCAAGGCGGAGGTTCTCGCCGAATTCGCCGGCGCGCAATTTTCTGTCTTCAAACCCGCGCTGGCCGATCTCGCGGTCGAGAAACTCACGCCCATCACGAACGAAATGAAACGTTTGATGGAAGACCCGGCCTATATCGACGGCGTGCTCGAGCAGGGCGCGGTGCGCGCCCGCGCCATCGCCGATCCCATCCTCACCCGCGTGCGTGAGTTCGTCGGCTTCATCTGAGCGGCCCGGTTCCGGGCGCGGCCGCTTGACCGCCGCGCGATACGTCCCATCTAAGAGATGGTCCGTGCGCGCTCAAATCCGTTCCGGAGGAACGTCCATCCATGTCCTTTTCCGACCGTATTGCAGGCTGGCGCGAAAATCTCCGTCACCGCTGGATGTACCGGCGGGGCGATGGAACGCAGTCTCCGGCGGGTGGAGCAGGTGGCGCGACCGCGCAGGGCGGCGGGATCGGGCGCCTTCTGGGCGGGTTGAACAGGCCCGGCATGGGCAGCATGGCGAAGCGCGCCGCCATCGCGATCGCCGTCATCATCCTTCTCTATTATCCGATCGGCATGCTCGTCGTTCACAAGGTGGACGACGATATCGACTTCGCGCCGTCCGCGGCCGACACGATCGAGGGCGGCAGCATGGCGGTCGCTTTTGCGGCGGGCCTGATCGATCGCGAGGTCAATGAAAACAACTGGACCGCGAACGATCCGTTCTTCCAGCCGGGCGTCCTGCTCGACAACATGCCGAACTTCCAGCAGGGCCTCATGTCCGCGCTGGCGCGGTTCGGCTTCGAGTTGACGGACCAGCTCGGGCGCACGCGCGGCTCTTCCGAAGCCGATCCCGATCTGCAGCGCGCGGCCGGTCTCCTGCAATATCCCGGCAATGTCTGGATCTGGAATCCGAGCGTCTCGCTCGCGCCGCGCGCGAGCTCCGAGTCGCAGTATCGCGATGCCCGCAACCGTCTCCTCGCCTATAACGCGCGCCTCGCGAAAGGCGAAGCGAACTACGATATCCGGTCCGACAACCTGCTTGCGACCATCGAGCGTTTTGCTGCCGATCTCGGCTCGTCCTCGGCGCTGATCGACCGCCGCGTCAACGAGGACGCCGGCAATTTCTTCGACAGCGAGTCCGACGACATCTTCTATTTCACCAAGGGCAAGCTCTATGGCTACTACATGGTGCTCCAGGGGTTGGGCCAGGATTTCGAGCCGGTCATCAAGGAGCGCAATCTGCAGAAGCCCTGGAACGAGATGATGGAGAGTTTTCGCAAGGCCGCGCTGCTCGATCCCTGGGTGGTGATGAACGGGGCGCCCGACGCCCAGTTCCAGCCGAATCACCTTGCCATGCAGGGCTTCTACCTGCTCCGGGCGCGCACGCAACTGCGTGAAATCAGCAATATCCTGCTGAAATAGCCTTCATTTCAAATGCTTGCCGGATGCCCCGCGCGGTGGCAGCATCCGGCCCATGAGCGAATCTGAGACATCCGGCCAAGGCGCGGCGCTGCAGAAGCGGCGCAAGTTTCTCGTCGTCGTGGACGGCACGCCTGAATCCGAAGTTGCAATCCATTTCGCGAGCCTGCGCGCCTCCCACACGGGCGGCGTCGTGACGCTTCTCGCCGTCATCGAGCCGGGCGAGGCCTCGCAGCAATGGCTCGGCGTGAAGAACATCATGCAGGAAGAAGCACGCGAGGAAGCGGAGGAACTGCTTCACCGCCTGGCGGCGCATGTGAACGAATATGCCGGCATCATGCCCGAGTTGATCATCCGCGAAGGCCGTCGTGACGAACAGGTGATGCAGCTCATTCGGGAGGACAAGGATGTCGCGATCCTCGTCCTCGCGGCCGGCACCGGCAAGGAAGGGCCCGGTCCCCTGGTGAGCATGGTTGCAAGCGCTTCCGAGAAGGCCTTTCCGATTCCGGTCACTGTGGTGCCGGGCAATCTCACCGAGGAAGCGTTGCGCTCGCTCGCCTGATTTGGCGCGGCTTGATTTGGCGGCCCGCACGGTCCATCTATAGCGCGTACGAAGCGGCGGGGTTCCGCCGTTAACCCACGCTACCGAAAAGGCTTTTCTCATGTTCATCCAGACCGAGGCGACGCCCAACCCGGCGACCCTGAAGTTCCTGCCCGGCCGTGAGGTGCTTGGAGAGGGCCGTGCGGCGGACTTTCCGACGCGCGAGGCGGCCGAGCGCTCGCCGCTCGCCATGCGGCTCTTTGCCGTCGACAACGTCGCCGGTGTTTTCTTCGGCGGCGATTTCATCACCGTCACCAAGTCGGGCGGCGAATGGCAGCATATGAAGCCCGCCCTGCTCGGCGCGATCATGGAGCATTTCACGAGCGGCGCGCCGGTTCTCTTCGCCGCGGGCGGCACGGACGATGCCCATGCCGAACATGACGGCGAGGATGGCGAGATCGTTTCCCAGATCAAGGAACTCCTCGACACGCGCGTGCGTCCGGCCGTGGCCCAGGACGGCGGCGACATCACCTTCCAGGGCTATGAGCAGGGCGTCGTCTTCCTCAACATGCAGGGTGCCTGCGCCGGCTGTCCTTCCTCCACCGTCACGCTGAAGCGCGGCGTGGAGAACATGCTGAAGCACTACATCCCCGAGATCGTCGAAGTGCGCCAGATCTGACCGCCGGTCAGGGCATGCGCCCCGGACTGGCGCGGACGGCTGAAAGCGCTATCGTGACGCTATCTGTTTATTCGCGAAGGAGAAGCCCATGAGCGGCAAGCTTGGGGACGAAGCGCTCGACGTCATTTTCCGTGAGGCACGCACACATAATGCGTGGCAGGACAAACCCGTTTCCGACGCGTTGCTGAAGGAGCTCTACGACCTCATGAAGTGGGGCCCGACCAGCGCCAACATGTCGCCTGCGCGCATCGTCTTCGTGAAATCGAAGGAAGCGAAGGAAAAGCTGGCGCCGGCGCTGATGGAGGGAAATCGCGCCAAGACCTTGCAGGCGCCCGTCACCGCGATCATCGGTTATGACGTGAAGTTCTACGAGCGGCTGCCGGAACTCTTTCCGCATGCCCCGGACGCAAAGACCTGGTTCAACTGGTCCGACGAGTGGGCGGAGATGAACGCCTTCCGCAACGGCTCGCTGCAGGGCGCCTATTTCATGATCGCAGCCCGCTCGCTCGGTCTCGATTGCGGTCCCATGTCCGGTTTCGACATGAACAAGGTCAACGAACTCTTCTTCGCGGGCACCAGCATCAAATCGAACTTCCTTTGCAATCTCGGCTATGGCGATCCCGCCGGTCTCTTCGAGCGCAGCCCGCGTCTTCCTTTCGACGACGCCTGCAGCATCGTCTGACAACAGCCGCCAAGCGGAGCGCATCTCCTTGATCCTTCTCGCCTTCGATACCGCGCAGGGCGCACTTTCTGCGGCTGTCCGCGACGGCGAGGAGGAAATCGCATCGCTGTTCGAGGAGCGGACGCGCGGCCATGCCGAAGCGCTGATGCCGATGGTGGAAACGGTGCTCGCCGAGGCAGCGCTCGGCTTTTCCGATCTCGATGCGCTTGCCGTCACCGTCGGACCCGGCACCTTCACGGGCCTTCGCGTCGGCCTCGCCGCGGCGCGCGGCATCGCCCTTTCGCGCGGCCTGCCGCTTGTCGGCGTGACGACGCTCGAGGCGATTGCCGAACCGGTTGCGGCCGAACCGGATGAGATCGTCCTTGCCTCTTTCGACGCCCGGCGCGACGAGGTCTATATGCAGGCCTTTTCCACAGACGGCACGGAACGGACGCCGCCCCTTCTTGTGGGCCTCGGCGGCGTACTGGCGCGCCTGCCTGCCGGTCCTCTCGTCCTCGTGGGTACGGGAACACCGCTGCTGGCCGACCTCCTCTCGGCGAGCGGACGTCCGTTTCGCATCGCCGATAACCGTCCGCAGCCGGACGCCTCGGCTGTCGCCCGCATTGCCGTTCGCCGTTTCAGGGAAAAGGGGGCGGAGGCTTTCTCAACGCCGCCGGCGCCGCTCTATCTCCGCGCGCCCGATGCGAAGCTTCCCGGCGGCCGCGCCCCCGGCGAGGCGGCGTGAGCGCGGGATCGGACATCGAAATCCGGCCCGCCGGCAAGGAAGCGGCGGAGCGCCTTGCCGCCCTTCACGCGCTTTGTTTCGACGAAGCCTGGGATGCATCTTCGATTACCCGCCTTCTTGCCATGCCGGGCGCCTTTGCCCTGATGGCCGTCCCTTCCCCGGCAGACGGCGATCCGGATGCACCGCCTCCGGGGTTCGTGCTCGCCCGGGCCGGTGGCGGCGAGGCGGAAATCCTGACGATCGGCGTCGACCCGGCCGCGCGGGGCCAGGGGATCGGCCGACGTCTTCTGGCCGCCGCCGCCGCGACCGCCCTGGCGGCGGGAGCGGACTCGCTTTTTCTGGAGGTCGCCGAGGACAATGAGGAAGCGCTCCGCCTGTACGAGCGGTTCGGCTTCTATCTTGTCGGCATACGCCCCGCCTACTACGCAAGGGGACCGCTGCGCGTTGCCGCCCGCACGCTCAGATGCGATCTTCCGCCGCTCCGGGGCCTGTCATAAATCCTTGATCGCGTGAGGGTTTTGTCGGCCCCGCGGGACCTTGCTTGCTAATGACAAACAGACGGCGCATGCCTATTATGCTCGCGATGACAGACAACAAGATGACAGCGGCCCTGCGCCCCGAAGACATGCCGAATGATCCCGAGCGGATCGAGAATCTCTGCGTCGAAAAGGGAATGCGGATGACGGAGCAGCGGCGCGTGATCGCGCGCGTGTTGTCCGTCGCCCATGACCATCCCGACGTCGAGGAGGTCTACCGCCGCGCATCGGCTGTCGATAGCAGGATTTCCATTGCCACGGTCTATCGGACAGTTCGCCTCTTCGAGGAAGCGGGCATTCTCGAACGTCACGATTTCCGCGATGGCCGTTCGCGCTATGAGCAGGTGCAGGAAGAACATCACGATCATCTGATCGACCTACAGACCGGCTCCGTCATCGAATTCCATAATGACGAGATCGAACGCCTGCAGAAGATCATCGCCCGTGAGCTCGGTTTCGAGCTTGTCGATCATCGTCTTGAGCTTTATGGCGTACCGCTTGACCGCGACAAGAAGGCGGAAGCCAAGAGCAACAAAGGGTAATCCCGCAGCTGTTACAGCCACGGGGATGGGAGAGACGCACATGGCAACCGCGCGGGCCGCCACGCTTCTGGCAGGTTTCATTCTCTCCGCCCTTCTCCTGATGCCCGTTCAGTGGCTCGGGCTGAAATTCGGCTTCTCCTATGCGCGCCTCCTGCCGAACCGCTACCATCGCTTTCTCTGCTGGCTGATCGGCATCAAGGTCATAAGGCGCGGCACGCCCTACGAAGACGGCGCCTGCCTCGTAGCCGCCAATCACACATCCTGGCTCGACATCCCGATCGTCGCCTCGCTCACGCCCTGCTCCTTCGTTGCGAAGAGCGAGGTGGCGGGCTGGCCCTTTTTCGGCACGCTCGCAAGGCTTCAGCAGACCGTCTTCGTGGAGCGCGAGCGGCGCACCCGCACGGCCCATTCCCGCAACGAAATTCACGCCCGGATCGCGTCCGGCGACCGTCTCGTGCTCTTTCCCGAAGGTACGTCCAGCGACGGCAACAGGGTCCTCTCCTTCAAGAGCGCGCTGATGAGCGTCGCGCAGCTCACCATCGTCAATGGCGAGGAGGACCGCGAGGACGACCTCGTGGTGCAGCCGGTCTCGGTTGCCTATACCGGCCTCTACGGCATGCCGATGAGCCGCTATCACCGGCCCTTTTTCGCCTGGTACGGCGATATGGAGCTGTTTCCCCATCTGTGGGAGGCCTTCAAGACCGGCCCCATCGAGGTGACGGTCGAGTACCATCGGCCGGTCACGATCCGCGAAATCGGCAACCGCAAGGCGCTCGCGGCCTATTGCGAGGCCTGCTGCCGCCGGGGCGTTGCAGAGGCGCTGATCGGCCGCTGGGAGGAACCGGAATCGGCCGGAGAGGCGCGCGCCCTCGCCGAACCCCGTGTTGCCGGGGCCTGAGTCTTGGGGACCAATCCATTCCCCGTCCGGCCGCCAGACGTGATAGACTTCAATTTATTGATCGAGTTCCCTGAGGAGACGAGCGCACACATTGCACGATAATTCCGCGCCATCCCGAGACGCCGCGCCAGATAGGGGCCCCGAGACCGGCCCCGGCGCGCCGCGCAAGAAAATCTTCGTGAAGACTTATGGCTGCCAGATGAACGTCTATGACTCGGCCCGCATGGTCGATGTCATGGCTCCCTCCGGCTATACCGAAGTCGATACGCCCGAAGAGGCCGATATTGTCATTCTGAATACCTGCCATATCCGCGAAAAGGCCGCGGAGAAGGTCTATTCGGAACTCGGCCGCCTGCGTGAGTTGAAGAAAGAAAAAACCGGCCGCGGCGAGAACCTGCTGATCGGCGTCGCCGGTTGCGTGGCGCAGGCCGAAGGCGAGGAGATGCGCCGCCGTGCGCCGATGGTCGACCTCGTTCTCGGTCCCCAGACCTATCACCGCCTGCCGGAATATGTAGAGCGCCTCGCGAATGGCGGCCCCGGCATCGTGGAAACGGAATTCCCGGCCGACGACAAGTTCGCAAGCCTGCCCGCACCCGAGCGCCGCAAGACGCTGGCACGCGGCGCCACCGCCTTCCTCACCATCCAGGAAGGGTGCGACAAGTTCTGCACCTTCTGCGTCGTGCCTTACACGCGAGGCTCTGAATTTTCGAGGCCCGTCGCGCGCGTTCTCGACGAGGCGCGCGCATTGGCGGAGGCGGGCGTGCGCGAGATCACGCTGCTCGGGCAGAACGTCAACGCGTATCACGGCGAGGACGAGAAGGGCCGCGCCGCCACGCTCGGCGACCTCATAAGGCACCTTGCGGCAATCGACGGCATCGCACGGCTGCGCTACACGACGAGCCATCCCCGCGACATGGACGAGGCGCTCATCGCCGCTCATGCCGAAGTGCCGGAACTCATGCCCTATCTGCATCTTCCGGTGCAGTCGGGTTCGGACCGCATTCTCGCCGCCATGAACCGCCGCCACGATGCCGAAAGCTATCTTCGCCTGATCGAGCGCATCCGCGCCGCAAAGCCCGACATCGCGATGTCGTCCGACTTCATCGTCGGCTTTCCCGGCGAGACGGAAGAGGACTTCGAGGCGACGCTCGCCCTCATCCGCGAGGTCGGCTACGCGCAGGCCTACAGCTTCAAATACAGCCCCCGTCCCGGCACGCCGGCCGCGGCCGGGGAGGATCAGCTGCCCGAGGATGTGAAGAGCGAGCGCCTGCAGCGCCTGCAGGCGCTTCTCGGCGAACAGCAGATCGCCTTCAACGAGGCCTGCGCCGGCCGCACCATGGCCGTCCTCTTCGACCGGCGCGGCCGCGGCGAAAGCCAGCTCGTCGGACGTAGCCCCTATCTCCAGTCGGTATATGTCGACGAAGCGCCGGAAAATCTCTTCGGGAAGCTCGTCGACGTCGCGATCGAGGAAGGGCACAGGAACTCTCTGCGCGGGCGTCTTCTTGAGAAGGAGCCCGTGCTTGCGTAGGGCCGTCGAAAGTGTCGCGTTTTGTCCGTGCGGTTCGCACGTTGAAAGGACAGGGTGCCGTTGAGTACAGCAGGTGGGGTAAAGACATCGAAGGGCGAAACGGGCGGCGATGACAGTCTCGTCATCGCCTTCGACGACAATCGTCTGCTTACGGAGCTCTTTGGAACGAACGACCGGAATCTTGCGAGGATCGAGCAGGGTCTCGGCGTGCTCGCGACGTCGCGAGGCAACAAGCTGGTCATCACGGGCAATGCTCATGCCCGCAGCCAGGCCGACCGTGTCTTTCGCGATCTCTACGCACGCCTCAAATCCGGCCAGGACGTGAGTCCGGGCGAGGTCGACGGCGCGATCCGTCTGGCAACCGCGCCGGACGCCGATCTCGACAAACCGCAGGGCGGCTTCTCGCGCCATCAGATTCAGACAAAACGCCGCGTTATCTCCGCCCGCTCGCAGACGCAAGGCACCTACATCGAAGCCTTGATGTCGAACGAACTCGTCTTCGGTGTCGGACCGGCGGGTACCGGCAAGACTTATCTTGCCGTCGCCGTTGCGGTATCGATGCTGCTTCAGAAGCGTGTCGACCGCATCATCCTGTCCCGTCCTGCTGTCGAGGCTGGCGAACGCCTCGGCTTCCTGCCGGGCGACCTCAAGGAGAAGATCGACCCCTATCTCCGCCCGCTCTACGACGCGCTCTACGACACGCTGCCCGGCGAGCAGGCGATGAAGGGCATCGAGTCAGGTGAAATCGAAGTGGCGCCGCTTGCCTTCATGCGTGGGCGAACGCTGGCGAATTCCTTCGTCATCCTCGACGAGGCGCAGAACTGCACGCCCGTGCAGATGAAGATGTTTCTGACCCGCCTCGGCGAGAATAGCCGCATGGCGATTACCGGCGATCCGAGCCAGGTCGACCTTCCGCTCGGCGCGAAATCAGGCCTCCGCGATGCGCTTGACGTGCTGGAAGGCGTGCCGGGGGTGGCCACCGTCAATTTCACGGACGCCGATGTGGTGCGGCATCCGCTGGTGACGCGGATCGTGAAGGCGTATAACGCCCGCGAACGGGGTCTTCTCGGGGACGGCAACAAATGAGCGACGGCGCCCATCCGGAGCGCAAACGAAGCGCCAAGGCTCGAAGTCCGGTTTCCGGACTCGAGATCGATGTTTTGCGCGAAGCCGGAGAGTGGGAGAGCGGCGCAGAGGAAACGGTACGCCGCGCGGCTGAGCATGCCTTTGTGGTGACGCGCGGCGGCGATGCGGCCGAGCTCTGCATTGTGCTTGCCGATGACGAACTCGTCGCGACACTGAACAAGGCTTATCGCGGCAAGGAGGGGCCGACGAACGTGCTCTCCTTCCCGGCGGCGGATATGCCCGACACGGGCGTCCCCGAAGAGGCCTTCAAACGCAGCGCGCCCCTTCTCGGCGACGTCGTGCTCGCGCGCGAAACGATTGCCCGCGAAGCCTCCGCCCAGAACAAGAGCTTCGAGAACCACCTTTCCCACCTTACGGTTCACGGCGTTCTGCACTTGCTCGGCCACGATCACATGGATGACATCGAGGCGGACGAGATGGAGGAACTCGAGCGCGACATACTCGAAGACCTCGGTATTCCCGATCCCTATGGCGCCGAACGCGGCGAACACTGAGCGAGCGCCGACAGGACCATGGCCGACACCACCGACAGAACATCGTCCGCCCGGCAAGGCGCTTCGCACAGCCGCTTTGGCTTCGGCTGGTTGCGTGCGCTGTTCGGGTTCACCGGCAATGGCGACAACTCGCTGCGCGAGAGCCTCGAAGAAGTAATCGAGGAACACGAAGACATGCACCGCGGCCTCACCGCCGAGGAGCGGCACATGCTGGTCAACATCCTGAACTTCGGCGAGCTGCGGGTGGAAGATGTGATGGTGCCACGTGCGGACGTGGTGGGCGTCGAGGAAAATGCCTCGCTCGACGACGTGCTGCGCCTATACCGCGAGTCGAGCCATTCGCGCATGCCGATCTATCGAGAGACGCTGGACGATCCGATCGGCATGGTTCATCTGAAGGACGTGCTCGCCTGGTTTGCGCCTCCGGAGAACGAGAGTGCGGCGGCGCGCCCAGCCTTCTCCCTTCGCTCGATCCGGCGCAATGTTCTCTTCGTCCCTCCCTCCATGCCGGCGCTCGATCTTCTGGTGAAGATGCAGGCGACGCGAATCCATCTCGCGCTGGTCATCGACGAATATGGCGGCACGGACGGCCTCGTTTCCATTGAGGATCTGGTGGAGGAAATCGTCGGCGAGATCGAGGATGAGCATGACATTGACAGCGGTCCCGCCCTCGTGCGGCGCGAGGACGGCTCGATCGACGCCGATGCGCGCTGCCCCATCGAGGATCTGGAGGAGATGATCGGGTTGCGTCTGGTAGAGGAAGAAAACGAAGACGACGTCGACACGCTGGCGGGTCTTGTTTTCTCTCTTCTCGGTCGCGTTCCGCTGCGCGGCGAGCTTGTACGCCATCCGGCGGGTCTCGAATTCGAAGTGAAGGACGCCGACCCCCGCCGTATCAAGCGCATGCGTATCCATCTCTTGTCCGCGGCGGAAAAGGCCGCGCCACCTTCCGGCTCGGAAGGCTGAGGGCCGTGCGGATCGAGAGCCGTTTCGCCGCTGCCATGGAGCGTGTCTGGAGCTTTGCCGTCTTGCTCTCCGAACTGCGCGGGTGGCGGCGGTATCTCGCAAGTTTCGTTGCGGGCGCGCTGAGCGTTCTCGCGCTGCCGCCATACGAATTCCTCCCGCTTCTGTTCGTGACGGTGCCCGTTCTCGTCTGGCTGCTCGACGGTGTCGGCGAGCCGACACCGTCGCGCCGCCGCCGCGTCATGTGGCGCGCGGGGCTTGTCGGCTGGTGGTTCGGCTTCGGTTATTTCCTTTTTGGCCTTTACTGGGTCGGGAACGCCTTTCTCGTCGACGCGGAAAAGTTCGCTTTCCTGCTCCCCGTCGCGGTGACGCTGCTGCCTGCGGGGCTCGCGCTCTTCACGGGCGCGGCGGCAGCGGCCGCCCGTCTCTTCTGGTTCCAGGGCTACAGACGTATCGCCGTCTTCGCTGTCTCGTGGACGGTTTTCGAGTGGCTGCGGGGTCATGTACTCACGGGCTTTCCGTGGAACCTCATCGGCGAAAGCTTCGCCGGGTCGGAAGCGTTGATGCAGGCCGCCGCCCTGGTCGGTACCTACGGGCTTTCCTTCGTCGCCCTTCTCATCGTCGGCTCGCCCGCCGTCATCGACACGCGCATCACCCGCGGCCAGCGCGCTTTCGATACCGAGGTTCTCGCCGCGCCTGCAATCGCGCTCGCCGGTCTCGCGCTCATCTGGGTCGGCGGTGCCGCTCGCCTCTCATCGGCGGAGCTTGTCTATGCCGACGGCGTAAACATCCGCATCGTTCATCCCGACACACCTTTTTCGCGCGACTGGGACGATCCCAACCGCCTCCTCGCGATCATCGGCCAGTTGCTTCGCATGTCGAGCGAGGAAACGCCGGCTCGCCCGCAGGGGATAGATGGCCGCACCATTGTTGTCTGGCCGGAAAATGCGGTGCCGGTTCTGCTCGCGCGCGAACCTTATGTGCTCGCCGCAATTGGCCGCATGCTTCCCGAAGGCGCACTACTCATTGCGGGTTCGAACCGCGGTGAGGCCGCGCCGGACGGTCCGTCGAACCGCCTCCGCGTTTTCTACAATTCGCTGTATGTCGTGAATTCGGCCGGCGAAATCGCGGAAACCTACGACAAGCATCATCTTGTCCCCTTCGGCGAATATGTTCCGCTTCGCCATCTGCTCGGGAAGATAGGCCTCCGCCAGATCGTGCAGTTTCAGGGAAGCTTCGACGTCGGCCCCGGTCCGCGCACGCTGGCACTTGCGAACTTCCCGCCGGTCGGCCCGCTCATCTGCTACGAGGTGATTTTCCCGGGCGAGGTGGTCGCGCCGGGCGAGCGTCCGGCCTGGCTCGTCAACCTCACAAACGATGCCTGGTTCGGCGAGTCTGCCGGCCCCTATCAGCATTTCTCGCAGGTTCGCATGCGCGCGGTCGAACAGGGCCTGCCCATTGTCCGTTCGGCGAACAGCGGCATCTCGGCTCTCGTCGATCCCTATGGTCGCGTCGTCGACAGCCTCCCGCTTCACGCGCGCGGCGTCATCGACGTGCCGCTCCCTGCCCCCCTCCGGCCGACGCTCTATGCGCGGCTCGGCGATCTCTTCCTGCTGCTTCTTCTCTCCGCCGCAGGCGCGTCCGCCTGGTTTGGACGGCCGGTGTCCAATACGCGCCCCTGACGCTATGGTTGTATCCGGAATGGCGGATAGTCTGGAGTTTCCGCCAATTCCGGTGCAACCGTAATGCGGGGGACGACCTTAAGTTGTATGGTCCTCTCTCCCGTCACCGATCCAAAGGCTCAGGCGTGGCACGAAAATCGCCGAATCCCGTCGATGTGCATGTGGGCAGCAGGGTCCGCATGCAACGCATGCTTATTGGCATGAGTCAGGAGAAGCTGGGTGAGGCCCTCGGGCTGACGTTCCAGCAGGTCCAGAAATACGAGAAGGGCACGAACCGTATCGGCGCGAGCCGCCTTTATGAGATCGGTGCCGTTCTTGGCGTCCCCATTGAATATTTCTTCGAGGGTCTCGAAAGGGCGACGGCGTCTGCGGGCAACGGCTCGGCGCGGGGCGGCCTCGATGTCGGCATGCTTTCCACTGCAGAGGGCATCCAGCTCAACAGCGCCTTTTTTGCCATCTCAGATCCGAAACTGCGCAGACGTGTTCTGGAGCTGATAAAGGCGCTGGGCGGCATGGGTGACGACGCCGAACTGTCCGCAGCAGCCGGAAACCTCTAGATTACGGTGAATAATAAAAAGATATGCACTTATGTGCATATCTTTTTACGCTCTGCTGTTGACCCCGAATACGATCCTTGCAAAAACCAGTGCCGCCGAACCCCGTTGAGACACGCACGCGGCGGCGGGGACCTTCGCCGCATCCCGGCACAAGAACAGCGCGGACCGGCGCTCGCCGGATCGGGCGCAAAACTCATCTCAGACCCAAAAGGGAGAGCAACTTGGCTAGGTCAAATTTCCTGTTCACAAGCGAATCCGTTTCCGAGGGCCACCCCGACAAAGTGTGCGACAGGATTTCCGACGCCGTCGTCGATCTCTTTCTCTCGAGCGATCCCTTCGCCCGCGTTGCCTGCGAAACGCTGACGACGACGAACACGATCATCCTCGCCGGCGAAGTGCGCGGACCGGCCTCGATTACCAAGGAACTGATTGAGCAGACGGCGCGCAACGCCGTGAAGGCGATCGGTTACGAGCAAGAGGGCTTCCACTGGAAGAACGCCCGCTGTGAGGTTCTGCTGCATGCGCAGTCAGCCGATATCGCGCAGGGCGTGGACGCAAGCGGCAACAAGGACGAAGGCGCCGGCGACCAGGGCATCATGTTCGGCTATGCCTGCACCGAGACCGACGTGCTGATGCCCTCGCCGATCTACTATGCGCACCGCATCCTGAAGCGCATGGCCGACGCCCGTCACTCCGGCGAGTGCCCGGCATTCGAGCCGGATGCGAAGAGCCAGGTCACGCTGAAATACGAAAACGGCATGCCTGTCGGCGTTACCTCGGTCGTCGTCTCCACCCAGCACAAGGAAGACGTGAAGCAGTCCGACCTTCGCGAACTCGTGCGGGGCTACGTCAAGGAAGTTCTGCCCGCAGGCTGGTTCCCGCCGGAAGAAGAGTTCTACGTGAACCCCACTGGCAAGTTCGTGATCGGCGGCCCGGACGGCGATGCCGGCCTCACCGGCCGCAAGATCATCGTCGATACCTATGGCGGCTGGGCGCCCCATGGCGGCGGCGCCTTCTCCGGCAAGGATCCGACGAAGGTCGACCGTTCGGCGGCCTATGCGGCGCGCTACCTCGCGAAGAATGTCGTTGCGGCGGGCCTTTCCGAGCGCTGCACCATTCAGCTCTCCTATGCGATCGGCGTGTCGAAGCCGCTTTCGATCTATTGCGATCTGCATGGCACGGGCAAGGTCGAGGAAGAAGCGATCGAGAAGGCCGTTGCAAAATGCATGGACCTTTCTCCGCGCGGCATCCGCGAGCATCTCAGCCTCAACAGGCCGATCTATGAGCGTACTGCGGCCTACGGCCATTTCGGCCGCACGCCGGATGCCGATGGCGGCTTCTCCTGGGAGAAGACCGACCTCGCCGACAAGATCGCGGCAGAAATCCGCTGACAGGCAACAGGATGCGTCGGTGAACGGCGAGAACGAAACGTCGCGCCGCCACGTCTACGGGCGCACCAAGGGCAAGACGCTCAAGCCGCGTCAGGCGAATTTGATGGAGACCCTCTTTCCGAGGGTCTCCATTTCGCTTGAGGAAAGCGTGATCGAGCCTCGCACGCTTTTTGGCGATGTCGAGGAGGTCTGGCTGGAAGTCGGCTTCGGCGGCGGCGAACATCTCGCCCATCAGGCGGAGACGCATCCGCGCGTCGGCATCATGGGCTGCGAACCGTTTCTCAACGGCGTCGCGAAGCTCGTTTCCGAAATCGATATGCGCGGCCTCTCCAATGTGCGCATCCTGAACGACGACGCGCGCTTCCTGCTCGAGCGGCTCGCGCCGGCATCCCTTGCCCGCGTCTTTATCCTCTATCCCGATCCCTGGCCGAAAAAGCGCCACAACAAGCGCCGCTTCATCAATCGGGAGACGCTGGGCTTCCTCGCAAGCGCGCTGCGGCCCGGCGGCGAGCTCCGCTTCGCGAGCGACATCCCCGGCTACATCGCCTGGACGCTGGCCAATGTGAGCCGTTTCAACCGGGAAAAGGGCGAAACCTTCCGGTGGACGGCGGAATGCGCGGCCGATTGGCGAACGCCTTACGAAGACTGGCCCGGGACCCGCTACGAAGCAAAGGCGATCCGCGAGGGGCGCACCCCTTGCTACCTTGCCTTCCGCCGGGTCTGAAGCTCTTGCCCTCGCGCCCGAAAAGGCGCTATATAGGCGCCAACAAGTCAGCGACGCTCTAGAGAGTGGGCTGTCTCCGGAAACGGGGGCCCGCTTTTTTTGTTATCTGGGCCTCGCTTTGAAGCGTTCTGGAGAATGCGATTGGCCTCGACGGGTGCCGGCAGGAAGTCTGACGACGACGCGACGGATCTCGCGATCCTCGACACGCACCTCGTTGCGCCGTCCGGCGTGGCGCGCAGGGTGTTCGACCTCCTGCGCCCGAGCGCGGAGGGCATAGGCTTCGAGATCGTGCGCATCCGCTTCGGCCTGCAAGACGGGCAGACGCTCCAGATCATGGCCGAGCGCGCCGATGGCAGCATGTCGGTCGAGGATTGCGAGGAACTTTCGCGCACTCTCTCGGCCGTGCTCGACGTCGAGGACCCGATCCCCGGCGAATATAATCTCGAGGTTTCCTCGCCGGGCATCGACCGTCCGCTGACGCGGCCCAAGGATTTCGAGCGCTGGCAGGGCTTCGACGTGAAGATCGAACTTTCCGAGCCCATGTCGGGCCGCAAGCGCTTTCGCGGCCTGCTTCAGGGTGTGGAAGGCGGCGAGGTTCTTGTTGAGTGCGACATCGAAGGTTACTCGGAGCCGCAGGTTCTCGGCCTGCCGTTCCGGAAATTGAGCGAGGCCAAGCTCGTCATGAGCGACGACCTCATAAGGGAAAGCCTCAAAAGACAGGGCCGGGAAAACGATCCCGATGTCCCCTCCGACGGAGAATAGAGAATGGCACCGGCAGTAAGCGCCAACCGGCTTGAACTGTTGCAGATCGCGGATGCGGTCGCGCGCGAGAAGTCGATCGACCGCGAAGTCGTCATCGAGGCGATGGCGGAGGCGATCCAGAAAGCGGCGCGTTCGCGCTACGGCGCGGAAAACGAAATCCGCGCGCGCATCAATCCGCAGACCGGCGAGATCCGGCTCGTCCGCCTTCTCGAAGTGGTGGAGCAGGTCGAAAACGATGCCGTGCAGATCGATCTGAAGTCGGCGCAGCGCCGCAATCCCGCCGCGCAGGTCGGTGACCTCATCGAGGACGAACTGCCGCCCGTCGATTTTGGCCGCATCGCCGCCCAGACCGCAAAGCAGGTCATCGTACAGAAGGTGCGCGACGCCGAGCGCGAACGTCAGTACGAGGAATACAAGGACCGCATCGGCGAAATCGTGAACGGCATCGTCAAGCGTGTCGAATATGGCAATGTGATCGTCGATCTCGGCCGGGGCGAGGCAATCGTGCGCCGCGACGAACTTCTGCCGCGCGAAACATTCCGCAACGGCGACCGTATCCGCGCCTATATATACGACGTGCGCCGCGAACAGCGCGGCCCGCAGATTTTCCTGTCGCGCTCGCACCCGCAGTTCATGGCGAAGCTCTTCGGCCAGGAAGTGCCGGAAATCTATGACGGCATCATCGAGATCAAGGCGGTTGCCCGCGATCCTGGCAGCCGCGCGAAGATCGCCGTGCTCTCGAATGACAGCTCGATCGATCCCGTCGGTGCCTGCGTCGGTATGCGGGGCAGCCGCGTGCAGGCCGTGGTGAATGAACTGCAGGGCGAGAAGATCGACATCATTCAGTGGTCGCCCGATGCCGCGACCTTCATCGTCAACGGTTTGGCGCCCGCGGAAGTCGTGAAGGTCGTGCTCGACGAAGACGCGCAGCGTATTGAAGTCGTGGTCCCCGATGACCAATTGTCATTGGCGATCGGCCGTCGCGGTCAGAACGTGCGGCTCGCATCGCAGCTCACGGGCTGGGACATCGATATCCTTACCGAAGCGGAGGAGTCGGAGCGTCGCCAGGCGGAGTTCCTGAGCCGGACCACGATGTTTGCGGAGGCGCTCGACGTTGACGAGATGATCGCGCAGCTTCTGGCATCCGAAGGTTTTACCTCGATCGAGGAGGTTGCCTATGTCGATCTCGACGAAATCGCCGAGATCGAGGGCTTCGATGAAGACACGGCGCAGGAAATCCAGAGCCGCGCGCTCGAATTCATCGATCGCCAGAATGCGGAATACGACGCGAAGCGCCGCGAACTCGGCGTCGCCGACGAAGTGGGCGAGGTCGAGGGCGTGACGCCGAAGATGCTGGTTGCCTTCGGTGAGAACGACGTGAAAACCGTCGAGGATCTCGCGGGCTGCGCCACTGACGATCTCATCGGCTGGAACGAGACCGTGAACGGCGAACGCAAGCACCAGCAAGGCATTCTCGAAGGCTTCGATCTCACGCCCGAGGAAGCGAACAGCCTCATCATGCAGGCGCGCCTCAAAGCCGGCTGGATCACCGAGGCCGATCTTGCGGTTGAAGAAGAGGCCGCGGAGAGCGATGCGGAGGAAACGGGCGAGGTTGGTGAAGAAGCCTGACGCAGCCCATGAGGGCCCCGAGCGCCGCTGCATCGTCACCGGCGAGAGCGGCGGCAAGGACGGGCTTATCCGTTTCGTGCTCGACCCCGAAGGCCGGGTCGTGCCCGATCTTGGCGAAAAATTGCCCGGGCGTGGCCTTTGGGTCACGGCCACGCGTGAAAAGGTTGAAAAGGCGGCTTTGAAGGGTCACTTCGCGAAGGCTGCCAGGGCGCCGGCCATAGCGGGTCCGGACCTGGCCGATCTCGTCGAACGTCTTCTGGCCCGCCGCGCCGCCGACGCGCTGGGTCTCGCCCGCAAGGCCGGAGCCCTTGAAACGGGCTTCGAGAAGGTGATGACGGCGATCGGCAGGGGCCGCGTCTCCTGTCTCGTGGAGGCTCGTGATGGCGCCGAAGACGGCCGCCGGAAGCTCGAACAGCGCCTCCGGGTGGCCAAAGAGCAAGGAATTCTGGGCGATGTCCCCGTTGTCAGCCCGCTTTGGGCTGATGAAATGGGTTTGGCATTGGGCCGCGGAAATGTGATACATGCAGCCCTGATCAAGGGACCGATGCAGGCGAAAGTCGTGGCAGATCTCGCCAGGCTTGCGCGTTATGGGCGGAAGGACCGCCCGGAAAATGCCCGTGCCGTCTGATGGCGCGGGAAAGGGTAACGAAGGATACGAATGACCGATCAGGCGGATACAAGCGAACGCAAGCCGAAAGCAGGTGGCAAGACACTGAGCCTCAAGCGGACGGTGGAATCTGGCCATGTGCGCCAGAACTTTTCGCATGGGCGCTCGAAGTCGGTCGTCGTCGAGAAGAAGAAGAAGCGCACGCTGAAGACGGGCGGCGACGCTGCCCCCGCGCCGGTTGAAGAAAAGGCGAAGCCCGCCGTCGCGAAAGCGGCGCCGGAGGCTGCGCCCGAACCGGCAAAACCGGCCGCCGAGGCAGTGCCTGCCGCGCCCGCGGCCCCGGCCGTCCCCGCCGCGCGTGCGGCGCCTGCCGCGCCCGAAAAGAAACCCGCTCGCCCCCGCTCCGGCGTCGTGCTCCGCACGCTCACGGAAGAGGAGAAGGCCGCCCGCGCCCAGGCGCTCGACAGCGCGCGCGAGCGTGAAGGCGAAGATCGCCGCCGGGCCGAGGAAGAGGCCCGCCGTTTCGCCGAGGAAGATGAACGCCGCGAGCGCGAACGCGCCGCCGCCGCCGCACGAGCGGCGGAAGAGGCCGCGCGCCTTGCCGCCGAACAGGAAGCTCGTGCCCGTTCCGCCGAAGATACGAAGCGCCGCAGCGGTGCCGAGGAACCGGCAGCGCCCGCGCGTCCAAGCGGCAAGGAACTGACGGCCGAGGAAGCCGACGAGGAAGACAAGCCGAAGCGCAGCGCCGGCCATGCCGCGCCCAAGCAGCCCGCCGTGCGCCGCAGCGAAGAGCGCCGTCGCGGCAAGCTCACCATCACCAAGGCCTTCGACGACGACAGCGGCCGTCAGCGCTCGCTTGCGTCCATGCGCCGCCGCGTCGAGCGCGAGCGCAAGAAGCACATGGGCATCCAGGATGCCCCGCAGAAGATCGTCCGTGAAGTCGTCATTCCGGAAGTCATCACCATCCAGGAGCTCGCGAACCGCATGGCGGAGCGCGCGGTGGATGTGATGAAAATCCTGATGAAGCAGGGCATCATGCTGAAGATCACCGACGTGATCGACAGCGATACGGCGCAGCTTGTCGCCGAGGAACTCGGCCACACGGTGAAGCGCGTCGCGGAATCGGACGTCGAGGAAGGTCTGGTCGGCGAAGCGGATACCGACGAGGCGAAGCAGCCCCGCGCACCGGTCGTCACCGTCATGGGCCATGTCGACCACGGCAAGACCTCGCTTCTCGACGCCCTCCGCAAGACGGACGTCGCGGCAGGCGAAGCCGGCGGCATCACGCAGCATATCGGCGCCTATCAGGTGAACCTGAGTTCGGGCGAGCGGATCACTTTCCTCGACACGCCGGGCCACGCTGCCTTCACGTCGATGCGTGCTCGCGGCGCAAAGGTAACGGACATCGTCGTGCTCGTCGTCGCCGCCGACGACGGCGTCATGCCGCAGACCATCGAAGCGATCAGCCATGCGAAAGCGGCAGGCGTTCCGATGATTGTCGCCATCAACAAGATGGACAAGCCGGATGCCGACCCGACCCGCGTGAAGAACGAACTGCTCCAGCACGAAGTCGTGGTCGAGGATTTCGGCGGCGATGTTCTCGCTGTGCCGATTTCCGCGAAGACCGGCATGGGCCTCGACAAGCTCGAAGAGACCATCCTTCTCCAGGCAGAACTGCTCGATATCCGCGCCAATCCCGACCGTCTTGCCGAAGGCATCATCGTCGAGGCGAAACTCGACCGCGGTCGCGGTCCTGTCGGCACCGTGCTCGTGCAGCGCGGCACGCTGCACGTCGGCGACATCATCGTGGCCGGCGCGGAATGGGGCCGCGTCCGCGCGCTCATCAACGATCGCGGCGAGAACGTGCAGTCCGCCGGTCCCTCGCAGCCGGTCGAAGTGCTCGGCCTTGGCGGCGCGCCGGAAGCGGGCGACATCATGAGCGTCGTCGAGAATGAAAGCCGTGCCCGCGAAGTCACCGACTATCGCCAGCGCGTGCAGCGCGACAAGCGCGTCGGCACGGGCAACCGCACCTCGCTCGACCAGATGTTGTCCCAGCTCAAGGAGCAGGACAGGAAGGAACTGCCGATCGTCGTGAAGGCGGACGTGCAGGGTTCCGCTGAAGCGATCGTGCAGGCGCTCGAAAAGCTTGGCACCGACGAGGTGACCGCGCGCGTGCTGCATGTCGGCGTCGGCGGCGTTACGGAATCGGACGTCACGCTGGCGACCGCATCGGGCGCTCCGATCATCGGCTTCAATGTCCGCGCCAACACGCAGGCTCGCGATGCCGCGCGTCAGGCGGGCGTGGAAATTCGCTACTACTCGGTGATTTACGATCTCGTGGACGACATCAAGGCCGCCCTCTCCGGCATGCTGTCACCGGAGCTGCGCGAAACCTTCCTCGGCAACGCGGAAATCCTAGAAATATTCAACATTTCCAAGACAGGCAAGGTCGCGGGCTGCCGCGTCACCGAAGGTGTCGTGCGCCGCGGCTCGCATGTCCGCCTCATCCGCGACGATGTGGTGATCCACGAGGGCAAGCTCTCCACCCTGAAGCGCTTCAAGGACGAAGTGAAGGAAGTGCAGTCCGGTCAGGAATGCGGCATGGCCTTCGAGGGATATCAGGACATGCGCAAGGGCGACGTCATCGAATGCTTCGACGTCGAGGTGGTGAAGCGCAGCCTCGACTGATGTGAACCCCGCCATCCCCTTGCGGGGGCCGGACGGCGAAAGCCGTTCGGGGTCGGGGAACTGGCGGAAGCTGGGCGCACAAGCCATGCAGAGAATATCCGGATCGAACAAGGGCCGTCAGGGCTCCAATGCGCCGAGCCAGCGTCAGTTGCGCGCGGGCGAACTCGTGCGCCGTGCGCTTGCCGACATCGTCTCGCGCAGCACGATCCGCGATCCCGAACTCGCCGATCGCAGCTTCTCGGTAACGGAAGTGCGCATGAGCCCGGACCTTCGTCATGCAACCTGCTTCGTCGCGCCGCTCGGCCACGGCGATGCGGAAGCGCTTGCCGCCGCGCTGACGCGCGTGCGCGCCTGGCTCCGCGGACAGCTCTCGAAGGAAGTCACCTTCAAGTTCATGCCGGATCTCAGCTTCGAGCCCGATACCTCCTTCGACAATGCCGAGGCGATTGATCGCCTTCTTCATTCTCCCGAGGTTGCGCGAGACCTGCCCCGCGACGAAGACGAGGACTGAGCCCGATGTCCCGCCGCAAGAAGGGCGAGGCCGTCACAGGCTGGGTCGTCGTCGACAAGCCGTTGGGTCCGACCTCTTCCGATGTCGTGAACCGCGTCCGCCGCGCCTTCAATGCGCAGAAGGCGGGCCATGCCGGAACCCTCGACCCTCTGGCGACCGGCATTCTGCCCATCGCGCTCGGCGAGGCGACGAAGACCGTTCCCTTCGTGATGGACGCGACCAAGGCTTACCGCTTTACCATGCGGTTCGGTACCGAAACATCGACCGACGATGCCGAGGGTGAGGTGACAGCGGAAAGCTCCCATCGCCCGACGGATGCCGAGATCGAGGCTGCACTTCCCGCCTTCACGGGCGAAATCGAACAGGTTCCCCCCGCTTTCTCCGCCATCAAGATCGATGGCGAGCGGGCCTATGCCAGGGCGCGGGCGGGTGAGGTCGTGGAGCTTGCGGCCCGCAGGGTCGAAATTCACGAAATCGCCCTCGTTTCGCGTCCCGGCGAAGACCATGCGGAGCTGGAAATCTCTTGCAGTAAGGGGACTTACGTCCGCTCTCTCGCCCGCGACCTCGGCCGGGCCCTGGGGACAGCCGCCCATGTTTCGGCGCTCCGGCGGACCCGTCATGGCCCCTTTCGCGAGGAGGCCGCAATTCCGCTGGATAAACTCTGCGCCTTGGGCCATATTGCGCCCGCTCCCGGACCCAGGGTCCATCTGCTGCCGCTTGAGACCGCGCTGGACGACATCCCGGCGCTCGCCGTAAGCGGGGACGATGCGGCCCGTTTGAGAAAGGGTCAGGGAGTTTTGTTGCGCGGGCGCGACGCACCCATCCTCACCGGATCGGTTCTGGCGACCCATCGGGGCGACCCGGTGGCCCTCACCGAATACCGGCAGGGTGAGCTCCGTCCCGTGCGTGTTTTCAACCTCGCAAACTGAGGAGAAACCCGATGTCGATTACGCCGGAGCGCAAAGCTCAGCTCATCAAGGAATTTGCCGGCAAGGACGGCGATACCGGCTCCCCCGAGGTGCAGGTCGCGATCCTGACCGAGCGCATCACCAACCTCACCGAGCACTTCAAGGGCCATGCGAAGGACAATCATTCGCGTCGTGGCCTGCTGAAGATGGTGAGCCTGCGCCGCAGCCTTCTCGACTATGTGAAGAAGAAGGACCAGGCGCGTTACGAAAAGCTGATCTCCCGTCTGGGGATTCGGCGGTAACGGGGTGCTTGGTGCCCCATCGGTTCTGCTTTGCACGGCGCCTGCCCGGAGGTTCCACTGGAACTCGACGGGCGGGCGCGTGTTTTTTCAGGACCGCGAGTAAGGAGACAATCGTCCGTTAACGGACGATCTCTCGAGGACGAACCCGCCACCCCTGTCTCTGGGTGCCGGGTTCTGCGCGAACTGCGCAGCGCATTCGGCGCATCCCCGAAAGACCGTCCGATTTGTCCGGCCGCGATATGAGCGGCAGAAAAGCGGCCGCCGCATGATGGTGGAAGAACGCATGGATAGCGGGGCCGCGGAACAGGAAACCGATATGTTTGAAATCACACGCGAAGAAATCGAATGGGGCGGCCGTACGCTCGTTCTCGAAACGGGCAAGATCGCCCGCCAGGCCGACGGCGCAGTGCTCGCGACCTATGGCGAGACAACGGTGCTGGCGACGGTCGTCGGCGAACGCAAGCCGAAGCCGGGGCTCGATTTCTTCCCCCTGACCGTGAACTACCAGGAAAAGACCTATGCCGCCGGCAAGATTCCCGGCGGCTTCTTCAAGCGCGAAGGCCGCCCGAGCGAAAAGGAAACGCTGGTCTCGCGCCTGATCGACCGTCCGATCCGGCCCCTCTTCATCAAGGGCTTCAAGAACGAGACGCAGGTGATCGCGACCGTCGTCAGCCACGACATGGAAAACGATCCAGATGTCGTCGCGATGGTGGCGGTGTCCGCCGCCCTGACGATCTCGGGGCTGCCTTTCCTCGGGCCGATCGGCGCGGCGCGCGTCGGCTATATCGACGGTGAGTACAAGCTCAACCCGATGATCGACGAGATGCCCGAAAGCGCTCTCGACCTCGTCGTCGCCGGCACATCGGACGCCGTGATGATGGTGGAATCGGAAGCAAAAGAGCTCTCCGAGGACGTCATGCTCGGCGCCGTCATGTTCGGCCATCGCGAGTTCCAGCCGGTGATCGACATGATCATCCGCCTGGCCGAGAAGTGCGCCAAGGAACCGCGCGCCATCGATGTGAAGGACAATTCGGAGCTGGTCTCCAAGGTCCGCTCGCTCGTCGAAGGCGACCTCCGCGCGGCCTACGGTCTTCGTGACAAGGGTCAGCGCCACGAAGCGATTTCCAAGGCGAAGGACAAGGCCAAGACCGCCTTCTGCAACCCCGACAACGCGGACGCCGTGCCGGAAACCGAAATTGGCGGCGTCTTCAAGGAAATCGAGAGCGACATCGTCCGCAATTCGATCCTCGACACGAAGAGCCGCATCGACGGTCGCGATCTCGAAACTGTCCGCCCGATCGTCTCGGAAGTGGGCGTTCTCCCGCGCACGCATGGCTCGGCTCTCTTCACTCGCGGCGAGACGCAGGCCCTTGTGGTTGCGACCCTCGGCACGGGCGACGACGAGCAGTTCATCGACGCGCTGGAAGGCACCTACAAGGAAAACTTCCTCCTGCACTACAACTTCCCGCCCTTCTCGGTCGGCGAGACGGGCCGCGTCGGCTTCACGGGCCGCCGCGAAGTCGGCCACGGCAAGCTCGCCTGGCGCGCGCTTCGTGCGGTGCTCCCGCCCAAGACCGAGTTCCCCTACACGATCCGCCTCGTCTCGGAGATCACGGAATCGAACGGCTCGTCCTCCATGGCGACCGTTTGCGGCTCGTCGCTCGCGATGATGGACGCGGGCGTGCCCTTGAAGCGCGCCGTGGCGGGCATCGCCATGGGCCTCATCCTCGAAGGCGAGCGCTTTGCCGTTCTCTCCGACATCCTCGGCGACGAGGATCATCTCGGCGACATGGACTTCAAGGTGGCGGGCACGGCCGAAGGCGTGACCTCGCTCCAGATGGACATCAAGATCACCGGCATCAACGAGGCGATCATGAAGCAGGCCCTCGCTCAGGCGAAGGGCGGTCGCATGCACATCCTCGGCGAGATGGCCAAGGCGCTCGACACGGCCCGCCCCGAAATGGGCGAGCACGCGCCGCGCATCGAGGTGATCACCGTTCCGACCGACAAGATCCGCGAAGTGATCGGCACGGGCGGCAAGGTCGTCCGCGAGATCGTGGAAAAGACCGGCGCCAAGGTCGATATCTCCGACGACGGCACGATCAAGGTTGCTTCCTCCGACGCGAACTCGATCAAGGCCGCCATCGACTGGATCAGGGGCATCGTTGCTGAACCCGAAGTCGGTGCGATCTATGAAGGCACGGTCGTGAAGGTTGTCGATTTCGGCGCCTTCGTGAACTTCTTCGGCCCCCGCGACGGCCTGGTGCACATCTCGCAGATGGCGCCGAACCGCGTCGAAAAAGTCTCCGACATCTGCAACGAAGGCGACAAGGTCAAGGTGAAGCTTCTCGGCTTCGACGACCGCGGCAAGGTGCGCCTGTCGATGAAGCATGTGAACCAGGAGACGGGCGAAGAGATCGTCTACGAAAACGAGCCCGCCGAGCAGCCGCGCGAAAAGCGTGAAGGCGGCGGTGGCGGCCGTGGCCGCCGTCGCGATCGCGACTGATCGCGCGTCACAAAAAAGCTAGGATTGCGGGGTCAGCATATGCTGGCCCCGTTTTCTTTTCGGAGACATCCATGCGCCTCGTTCTTCTCGCGACCATTCTTTCATTCACCGCCTTGCCCGCGCTCGCCGACGAGGCGGTGCTCGACTGGAAGTCCCAGGCAACGCCGCACGATTTCGACCGTCTGGATCGCTACGAGGATGCGGTAACGAAGGGCATGATGGAATCGCGCGTCGCCGGCGAGGAGAACGGTTCCTACAACGAACTCGTCTCCGTCATGGAGGAAGAAACCGTTGAGGCCGATCCGGAAAAGCTGAAAGGCCAGTGGAACTGCCGCACCATCAAGGCGGGTGGGCCCTTCGCGGGCTTCGTCGTCTATGGCTGGTTTCGCTGCGAAATACGCGAGCGCGAAGGCCGCCTCTTCTTCGAAAAGCTCACCGGTTCGCAGCGCCAGTCCGGCTATCTCTATCCGCGCGATGAAAAGAGCTGGGTGCTGCTCGCAACGCCGAACGAAGGCCATTCCGGCCCCATCCGCGACTATTCCGGCCCGGAAGGTGGCGTCACCGATCCGCAGCTCGTGGACGAACCCGCCATTGTGTCTCTCCTGAAAGACGGAAGGGCGCGCGTGGTCTTCCCCTGGCCGGAGCTCGAGTCGACCTTCAACGTTCTGGAGATGGAGCGACGCCGGTAAAGGGGCAGCTTCAGCTTTCGCCTGACCCGTTTTCCATCTGCGCCTTCAGCTCTTCCGCGCGCGGCAGACCGATGATGTTATAGCCGCCATCCACATGGTGGACTTCGCCGGAAACGCGCACCGAAAGATCGGAGAGGAGATAGAGGCCCGCGCCGCCGACATGGTCGAGCTCGATCGATTCCTTGATCGGCGCATGCGTCTTGTTCCACTTGAAGACGAAACGCGCATCGCCGACCGCCGAGCCCGCCAGCGTCCGCATCGGGCCCGCCGAAATCGCGTTCACGCGAATGCCATGCCGGCCGAGATCGACCGCGAGGTAGCGCACGCTCGCTTCGAGCGCGGCTTTCGCGACGCCCATCACATTGTAGTTCGGCATGACGCGCGTCGAGCCGCCATAGGTGAGCGTCACCATGGAGCCGCCCCGCGTCATCAGCTTCGCCGCGCGCCGCGCGACATCGGTAAAGGAGAAGCAGGAAATATCCATCGTGCGCAGGAAGTTTTCCCGCGTCGTGTCGACGTAGCGGCCTTTGAGCTCGTTCTTGTCGGAATGCGCGATGGCGTGAACCACGAAGTCCATCACGCCCCATTCCTTTTCGAGCCGCTCGAAGACGGAATCGAGGCTTGCCGGGTCCGTCACATCGCAGGGCAGCAGCAGGTTCGATCCCGCCGACTCCGCCAGCGGTTTCACGCGCCGCCCGAAGCTTTCGCCCTGATAGGTGAAAGCGAGTTCCGCGCCATGCGCCGCAAGCGCGCGCGCGATGCCCCAGGCGATCGAATGATCGTTCGCCACGCCCATGATGAGGCCGCGCTTGCCCTTCATCAGCGGGCCGGTCAGAACCAGCGCGCCCTCGCCCGCCTTTTCGCCATCAGAACCGTGCATGAGTCGATTATTCCCCGTTTTGTCCGGCCACGCTCCCGGAAGGTTTCCGGTTACGCTCCCCCGGCCGGTTCACCCGTTATATCGTTGCAACGCCAGCGTCGCGTTCGTGCCGCCGAAGCCGAAGCTGTTCGTGATCGCGAGATTGATGTCGGCATTGTCGATCCGCTCGCGCACGATGTTCGCCTCCGCGACGGCGGGATCGATCTCGTCGATATTCGCGCTCGCCGCGATGAAGCCCGACTGCATCATGAGCAGCGTATAGATCGTCTCATGTACGCCGGCTGCGCCCTGCGCATGGCCGGTGAGAGATTTCGTCGCGCTGATCGGCGGCGTCTTTGCGCCGAAGACTTCATGGATCGCTTTGATCTCGGGAATGTCGCCGACCGGCGTCGAGGTCGCATGCGGATTGATGTAGTCGACGGGTGCCTTCACGTTCTCGAGCGCCATCTTCATGCAGCGCACGGCGCCTTCGCCGGAAGGCGCCACCATGTCGGCGCCGTCCGCCGTTGCGCCATAGCCGACGATTTCGGCATAGATCTTCGCGCCGCGCGCCTTTGCGTGTTCGAGTTCCTCAAGCACGACGATGCCGCCGCCGCCGGTGATGACGAAGCCGTCGCGGTCCTTGTCATAGGCGCGGCTCGCCTTTTCGGGCGTGTCGTTCCGCTTGGACGACATCGCGCCCATCGCGTCGAACAGCACCGAGAGCGTCCAGTCGAGTTCCTCGCCGCCACCCGCGAACATCATGTCCTGCTTGCCCCACTGGATCATCTCCGCCGCATTGCCGATGCAATTGGCCGAGGTCGAGCAGGCCGAGCTGATCGAATAGTTGACGCCTTTCGTCTTGAACCATGTCGAAAGGTTCGCCGAGCAGGTCGAAGACATCGCCTTCGGTACGGCGAAGGGGCCGACCTTCTTCGGGCCTTTCACGGGCTCGCTTCGCGCCATGTCGGCGGCGGCAACGATAGCGCGCGTCGAGGGGCCGCCGGAGCCGACGATGAGCCCGGTGCGCGGATTGCTCACGTCGTTCTCTTCGAGGCCCGCATCGGCAATCGCCTGGTTCATCGCAATCCAGGCATAGGCCGCGCCGTCGCCCATGAAGCGCCGTGCGCGCCGGTCCACTGCCTCGTCGAGGTCGATCTTCAGGCTGCCATGCACCTGGCTTCGAAAGCCCATCTCGGCGTAAGTGTCCGCCTTCACGATACCGGACCTGCCTTCGCGCAGGCTCGCTGTCACCTCCTGCGCATTGTTCCCGATGCTGGAGACGATACCCATGCCCGTGACGACCACTCGCCTCATGGCAGCCTCTCTTTCACTTCGATCCTGTTTGTCCTGTATCGCGCCGTCTCTGTCAGGCGGGTTGCTCGCCCGCGCCGAACAGTCCCACCTTCATGTCGCTCACCGCAAAGGCAATCTCGCCATCCGCCTTGATGATGCCGTCGGCCATGCCGAGCACCAGCTTGCGGTTGATGACGCGCTTCAGGTTGATGACATATTCGAGCTTTTTCACGGCAGGCGTCACCATGGCGGAGAATTTCACTTCGCCGACGCCGAGTGCGCGGCCCTTGCCCTGTCCGCCGATCCAGCCGAGGAAGAAACCGAGCAGCTGCCACATGCCGTCGAGCCCGAGGCAGCCCGGCATTACCGGATCGCCTTCGAAGTGACAGCCGAAGAACCAGAGGTCGGGCTTGATGTCGAATTCGGCGACGATCTGTCCCTTGCCGTATTCGCCGCCTGAATCGGCGATATGCGTGATGCGGTCGATCATGAGCATCGGCGGCAGCGGAAGTTGCGGATTGCCCGGACCGAACATGCGGCCATGGCTGCACTCAAGCAGGTCTTCGTAGGAGTATGCCGATTTCTGATCCGCCATTACCGTCCGCTCAAAAAAGGCCTGCGCGCATCCTGCAGTCTTCGCCGCGTGGAGCCGCTTGGGGCCGTCCCTCGTCAGGGGCCGCATCGCCGCCCCGGTTCCCTCGCCTTATGGCTTGTCCAGCCGCTTCGTAACACACAGCAAGGCCGCCGCAAACCCTTGGCATATGGGCATTTAGCGCGCACCTGCCCTGCGGCCACCCTTGACAACCATATGACGGGCACACTATCTACTGTTTGTAACGATTACAAACTACGTACCTTGTGTCTCTGCGCCCTGAGGGGGCAGCGGCACTGAGGGCGGTACCAGAGGACAGGCACGTGACGCAGGAAAGACCCTACGCACAGACGCTTAACAGGCTGCGGGAAGCTGGCTTGCGCCCGACCCGCCAGCGCCTGGCGCTGGGCCGTCTTCTGTTCGACGGCGGCGATCGTCACGTGACGGCCGAAGCGCTCCACGACGAAGCGCAGAAGGCGGGCGTGAGCGTTTCTCTGGCCACCGTCTACAACACGCTGCACCAGTTCACCGGCGCGGGCCTTCTCCGCGAGGTCGTGGTGGACAGCTCGCGCACCTACTTCGACACCAATACCGATGACCATCATCACTTCTTCATCGAGAAGGATGGGGCGCTCATGGACATCGCCGGTAACGATGTGATGATCGGTCGTTTGCCGCCGGCTCCCGAAGGCATGGATGTCGCGCGCGTGGACGTGATCGTGCGTCTGCATGACCGCGGCCGCGACTGAGAATTTCTCGCAAAAACAAGCACTAAAAAGATTGTTTGGATATATTCCAAACTGTTGACCTGTCTCGCGGGCAGGCATAGGATTGCGACGAATCCCCCGTCCCGGCCCGGTCTTTCCGGGCCCCACGCGGCCCCGTGGATGAACCGTCAAACACAACAGGTGAGGAGCAAGATCATGTCATCGCTTTCCGGTACCAAGACCTGGGAAAACCTCAAGGAAGCCTTCGCGGGCGAGAGCCAGGCCAACCGCCGCTATCTCTATTTCGCTCAGAAGGCCGACGTTGAAGGCTTCAACGACGTCGCGGCCGTGTTCCGCTCGACCGCCGAGGGCGAAACCGGCCACGCCCATGGCCATCTCGAATTCCTCGAGGAAGTCGGCGACCCGGCAACGGGCGAGCCCATCGGCGGCACCGACAAGAACCTCAAGGCCGCGATCGCCGGTGAGACGCACGAATACACCGACATGTATCCGGGCATGGCGCGCACCGCGCGCGAAGAGGGCTTCGACGAGATCGCCGACTGGTTCGAAACGCTCGCCAAGGCCGAGAAGAGCCATGCCGGCCGTTTCCAGAAGGCGCTCGACAGCCTCAACGGCTGATCGCGTCCCGCGTTCGAGGCGGAGGGGCGTCAGTCCCTCCGCTTCCCGTCTCTCGACGTTTCAACTTTGCGCTGGGGACCTTGGCCGATGAGCAGCCCGAAAGAAGGCAGTACCGAAGCACCGACCCGCCATCCCCTCGATTGGCACAACCCAGACTTCTACGATCGCGGGAAGCTCGATGAGGAAATGCGCCGCGTCTTCGACATCTGTCACGGGTGCCGGCGCTGCTTCAATCTCTGCGACAGTTTCCCGCGCCTTTTCGATCTGATCGACGAAAGCCCGACCGGCGAACTCGACGAGGTGAAGTCGGCCGATTTCGCACCTGTCGTCGAGGCCTGCACGCTTTGCGACATGTGCTTCATGACGAAGTGCCCTTACGTGCCGCCGCATGAATTCAATCTCGATTTCCCGCATCTGATGCTGCGTTACCGCGCGGCCGAGGCGAAGGCCAAGGGCGGCTACCCCTTCGTCCCCGGTCAGCTCGCGCAGACTGACCGCAACGGCATGCTTGCGGCCCCTGTCGCGCCGCTTGCGAACTGGGGTTCCGCGCGCGGCAACAAGCTGACGCGTCCCGCGCTCGAAGCCGTCGCTGGCATCGACCGCCGCGCCGAGCTGCCGAAGTTTCATGGGCAAACCTTCACCCGCCGCGCGAAGAAGCAGGACGCATCGGGCGCCGCCGCGCCGAAGGACGCGCCCGCCAGGGGCCGCAAGGCCGTCCTCTTCGCAACCTGCTTCGTCAACTACAACAACCCGAAGGTCGGCGAGGCCGCGCGTCTCGTCCTCGCGCATAATGGCGTCGAGACGGAAGTCGCCTATCCCGGTTGTTGCGGCATGCCCTTTCTCGAGCAGGGCAATATCGCGAAAGTCGCCGCTCAGGCGGAAAAGGTCGCGAAGGATATGTGCGCCTGGATCGACAAGGGCTACGACATCATCACGCTCACCGCTTCCTGCGGTCTCATGTTCAAGTTCGAATGGCCGCTCATCCTTCCAGATAATGACGACGTGAAAAGGCTCTCCGCCGCAACGCGCGACATCGACGAATATGTCGTCGACATCGCGAAGAAGGAGGGACTCGCACCGGGCCTGAAGCCGGTCGAAGGCGGGGTCACGGCGCATCTCGCATGTCATGCCCGCGCGCAGAACATGGGCGCGAAGTCGGCCGAGATGATGCGCCTCATCCCTGACCTCAAGCTCGACATCGTCGAGCGTTGCTCCGGACACGGAGGAACCTTCGGCGTGATGAAGGAGACTTTCGAGGTCGCAATGAAGGTCGGCAAGACCGCCTCGCGCAACGTCGCCAAGACCGGTAACAAATACGTGACGTCGGACTGCCCGCTGGCCGCGAAGCATCTCGTCCACGAGATCGAGACGCTGAACGAGCCCGCGCCGCCGGCGCCCTACCACCCGATCGAGATCATGGCGCGCGCCTGGGGCTTGATCCAGTAAAGCGGGGGTCCACTTTTCTGTAGAAGGCTCGAAAGATGACTGCGATGAAAAAAGAAATCACACCCGCCGACATTCTCCCCTACGAAATCTATGCGAAGGAGCGCAAGGAGCGCCGCGCGGCGATCACGGCGATGAAGAAGAACCGCCGCGTCGAGGTCGGGCCCTACGCCACCTTCTACTTCGAGAACTACGACACGATGTTCCAGCAGATTCAGGAAATGCTGCACATCGAAAAGGGCGGCGCCGAACAGCTCGAAGACGAACTGCGCGCCTACAATCCGCTGATCCCGCAGGGCAATGAACTCGTTGCCACGATCATGTTCGAGATCAACGATCCCGTGCGTCGCGACAAGTTCCTGCGCGCGATCACATGGGTCGAAAAACATCTCTACATCGATGTGGGCGGCGAGAAGGTGGCGGGCGAGGCCGAGACGGATATCGAACGCACCAAGGCGGACGGCAAGACCTCATCCGTGCATTTCGTGCATTTCCGCTTCACGCCCGAACAGATCGCGAAGTTCCGCTTGCCCGAAACGCAGGTCATGGTCGTCATCGCGCATGAGAATTATCACCACATGGCGGTGATGCAGCCGCAGGTGAAGGAAGCCCTGGCGAAGGATTTCGCCTGAAAACAAGAAAGCCGAAGGATTTCGCCTGACCTACTCGAACTCCTCGCCCGGATAGACGCCCCACAGCGTCTCCTGCAGGACCCAGCCCTCATAGCCCCGGGTCTCAAGGCGGCACCAAAGCGCCTTGCAGCTTTTCACCCGCGCCACAAGCCCCTTCTCGGCATAGGCGATGACGGGCGCGCTGTCGGCGGGCTCCGCATGCAGCGCGACGGGAGCGCCGTCCGCGGCATCCACGATCGCCGTCCGCTCGCCGTCGAGCATCGAATGCCAGATCCAGCCGCCATCGCCTTCATGGTCGCGGATACGCCGCCAGTTGCTCGATTCCGCAATCACTTCGAGCGGCATGCCGCTCTTGCGATAGACCCAGTCGATGGGAAAATCCGTGCCCGGCCCGCGGCGCACATTCGCGCGCCCCGATTTCAGGCTGACGAAGCGCGGCACGGGAAGCCCGGTCGCCGTCCCCGGCGTGCGTTCGGGCATGCCGCCCCGTTCCGCTGCGAGCGCCGCTGCCGCAACGTGACCTTCCGTCTCGGCGAGGCTCGTGCCCGCGACGATGAGCGGCGCGCAAACGAACGCTGCAGCGCAAAGCGCCGCGCGCCTTGCTCTCCCGCTCCGTCTCGTACTCGTATTGACTGGCCTCTCCCGCATCTCTTCTTCTGCCCGGTGGCCCCCGCCGGCCGACTCACCGGATTTTGCCAGAAAATGGCGCAAACAACCGGATAAAACCTGATAAGAAGAGGCTCACCCCAGCCGGACTGCCGCCGGAGTATTTCATGACCGCCAAAAAGCCGCTCGTCATCGTCACCCGCAAGCTGCCCGCCCCCATCGAGGCGCGCATGGGCGAGCTGTTCGATATCCGGCTGAATGCCGACGATCATCCCTTCTCCGCCGCCGAACTGGCCACCGCCATCCGCGAGGCCGATGTCCTGGTTCCGACCGTGACCGACAGGATCGACGCGCGCCTTCTCTCCCAGGCGGGCGAAAACCTCCGCCTCATCGCGCAGTTCGGCACCGGCGTCGACAATATCGACGTCGAGACGGCCCGCCGCCGCGGCATTACGGTAACGAACACGCCCGGCGTGCTGACCGAAGATACCGCCGACATGACCATGGGCCTCATCCTCGCCGTGCCGCGCCGCCTGTCGGAAGGCGCGCGCTATCTCCGCGAGCACGAAGGCCAGTGGCCGGGCTGGTCGCCCACATGGATGCTCGGCCGCCGCCTCACGGGCAAACGCATCGGCATCATCGGCATGGGCCGCATCGGCCAGGCGGTGGCGCGCCGCGCGAAGCCCTTCGGTCTCGAAATTCACTATCACAACAGGAAGCCCGCCAATGCCGTCATCGAGCAGGAGCTCGAGGCGCGCTTCTGGGAAAATCTCGACGACATGCTCGGCAAGGTCGACATCGTCTCGGTGAATTGCCCGCTGACGCCGCAGACCTTCCACCTCATCGACACGCGCCGCCTGAAGCTCATGAAGCCGGAAGCCTATATCGTCAACACGGCGCGCGGCGAGATCATCGACGAGAACGCGCTGATCCGCGCGCTGGAGGCGGGCGAACTCGCCGGTGCCGGCCTCGATGTCTTCGAGCGCGAACCGGCTGTGAACCCGCGCCTTCTCAATCTGCCCAATGTCGTGCCCCTGCCGCATATGGGATCGGCCACCATCGAGGGCCGCGTCGAGATGGGCGGCAAGGTCATCGTCAACATCAAGACCTTCATGGACGGCCACCGCCCGCCGGATCGTGTCATTCCCGCCATCATGTAGCTCGCCTGCATTTTCGTCATTGCGAGCGCAGCGAAGCAATCCAGGGGCCGCAATCTCCGTGCTTGCCGTTCTGGATCGCCGTGGCCGCTTCGCGGCCTCGCGATGACGATCTCCCTTGTCGAGAAGAAGGATGCGTCGCCTCACACCGCGTGGATCGACAAATCCGCAATCGTCGGGTTCTCGCCCGTCAGCGGATTCTTCGGATCCCATTTGAGCTTCACCGTCCGGAACCGCGTGTCGAGCGCGTCGTAGATCAGCAGCTTTCCCGCAAGGCTCGTCCCTGCGCCGGTAATCTCCTTGATGACTTCCAGCGCCTGCAGTGAGCCGACGACGCCGGTCAGCGCCCCCATCACGCCCGCCTCCTCGCAGGTCGGCACGGAGCCGGGCTCGGGCGTCGCGCCCACGAAGTCGCGATAATTCGGCTTCGGGTTTCCCTCCGCGTCGCGCTCGAAGGCCCGGAACGTCGCCACCTGTCCCTCGAACTGGCCGACAGCCGCTGAGACGAGCGGCACTTTCGCGAAATAGCAGGCATCGTTGACGAGAAACCGCGTCGCGAAATTATCGCAGCCATCGGCCACCAGATCGTATTGCGAAATGATGTCGAGCGCGTTCGCGGCCGTCAGGCGTTCCTTGTGTTGAACGATCTTCACATCCGGATTGATGCGCGCCGCCGCCTCCGCCGCGCTCTCCGTTTTCGCCCGGCCGATATCCGCGACCCCATGTGCGATCTGGCGCTGCAGGTTCGACAGCGACACTGTATCGCTATCCACGACGCCGATGGTCCCGACGCCCGCCGCCGCCAGATAGATGAGGCAGGGGCTTCCGAGCCCGCCCGCGCCGACGATCAGCACGCGCGCCTTGAGAAGCTTCTGCTGGCCGGGGCCGCCGATCTCCTTCAGCACGATGTGCCGCGCATAGCGCTCCAGTTGTTCGTCGTTCAGTGCCATGGGTCCTCGCTCCGGTAGCTCCCTTTGCGCCACTCCGCCGCGCGAATGTCAATGGAACGCCGCCGCCCGCGGCAAATTTGCTGCATTTGCGAATAATGTCATGGAAATGCCCCCTTTCTGCGTCATACTTGATATTGCAGTGCGGCAGGGAAAGGACCGGCCTGGCCGGCCCGCCGCAAGGGGATGTCCTTCCACGATGAGGTGACCCGATGAACGATATGTCCCGCGAAATGATCGATGCCTTCACCGCTTCGGCCAACATGGCCGCGAGCGGCATCACGCGCATCAATGCCGAGCTCATGAATTTCGGCAAGACGCGCTTCGATACCGATGCCGCAACGGCCGAAGCCCTGCTCGGTGCGAAGTCCATGACCGACATGCTGGCTCTTCAGCGCGATTTCATGGTCGCGGCCTTCGAGGCCTATGCCGAGGAAACCGGCAAGCTCCGCGACATGACGATCGAACTGACCAACGAGATGGTCGAGCGCGTCGCGAAACCGTTGGCCGACTGAGGCGCTTCACATCGCCGGCAGCAGCACCACGCTCTGGCACGACCTGCCGATCCGGCCATAGGCATCGAAGATTTCCGATTCCGTCATCCCGCGCCCGTCGCCATGCCAGGTGCCGCGTTGCGCGACGCCGATCCACGGTCCTGTCGGCGCGCGCGAGAGGTGCAGGGAGAGGTCGGTATTCGGCCAGCCGTTGGCGTTCGGCCTTTCCCCTGCATCCGTCACCGTGAACAGCGTCGAGACATCGGCAACCGCCATGGCCGCGGAAAAGGGCGTCGGGCTTGCGTGGAAGTCCCGCTTCAGCCGGAACCATTTCGCGCGCGTGCCGAAAGCCCTGGTTGGTATTGGTGGACGCAAAGCGCCGCCACCGCGCCGCCATGCATGCCGCCGAACGGCCCCTGCGCCTGCGGCAGGGCCTGCCAGCTATCGCCTTCGCGGCGGAACACGGGTCCGGGATCGGCCGGTGCGTTCATCTTCTCACTCACTTTTCAAAACTGCCGTCAGCCCGCGATCGCTTCTTCGACCTCGCGCAGCCGGTCCTTGCCGAAATAGATGTCGCCATCGACGAAGAAGGTCGGAATGCCGAAGGCGCCCCGCGCAACCGCGTCTTCCGTATTGGCGATGAGCTTCGCCTTCACGTCCGGCTCCTGGATACGCGCGAGAAGGCGCGCGCCGTCGATGCCACCCGCGTCGAGCGCCGCCTTGATGATTTCCGGCTCGTCCATCTTCAGCGACTGCTCCCACATCGCGGAGGCGACGACGTCGAAATAGGCCGGCAAAATGCCATCCATCTCGGCGGCAATCGCGCCGCGCATGATCTGCAGCGTGTTCACGGGAAAATGCGAATTGAATTTGAACTTCGTCAGCCCATGCTTCCTGATGAAACGGTCAATCTCGAGCCGCCCATATTCGGGCTTGTTCTTGATGCCCGCTTCCGAAATGGCGGGAGACACGTTTCCCGTCGCCTTGAAGATACCGCCCAGCAGCACCGGCACATAGGTGAATGCCGCGCCCGTGCGCTTTTCGATCTCCGTCAGCGCCTTGGCGGCGAGATAGGCGTTGGGGCTGCCGAAGTCGAACAGGAACTCCACCTTCTTCGTCATCGTCATTTCCTCTTCGTTGCTCAGAAGGTTTCCATCCACGGGCGCAGATCGAGTTCATGCGTCCAGGCATCGCGCGGCTGGCAATGAAGCTGCCAGTACATTTCCGCGATGTGCTCCGGATTGAGAATGCCGTCCTTCTCCTTGAGCGCGTAGCGTTGGGGAAAATTGTCGCGGATGAAGGCGGTGTCGATCGCGCCGTCGATGATCGGATGCGCGACATGGATGCCTTTGGGCCCAAGCTCGCGCGCCATGCTCTGCGCCAGTGCGCGCAGCGCGAACTTCGCGCCGGCAAAGGCGGCAAATCCGGCGCCGCCGCGAAGGCTTGCGGTCGCGCCCGTGAAGATCATCGTGCCGCGTCCGCGCGGGCTCATCACCCGCGCCGCCTCCCGTCCGGTGAGAAACCCCGCAAGCGCCGCCATCTCCCAGACCTTGCGGTAGACGCGCTCGGTCATCTCGGTGATCGGGAAATTCACATTCGCGCCGATGTTGAAGACGAAGACCTCGACAGGCCCCACCTCGCGCTCCACCGTCTCGAAAAGCGCCACGACATCTTCTTCCTTGCGCGCATCCGAGCCGAAGCCGCGCGCCTCGCCGCCCGCCGACCTGATCTCATCGAGGAGGGGAGCGAGTTTCTCTTCCGAGCGCCGCGTCACGCAGGCGGTATAGCCCTCCCTGGCGAAGCGCTTGGCGACGGCGCCGCCTGTCGCGTCGCCCGCGCCGATGATGACGGCCGCCTTTTTCGTGCCCATGCTGCGCTCCTCCGCTTCGGCCGATCCTGCCCGGAAAAATCAATTATGTAAGTTCTCTTTTGGAACTTGTAATTCATACAATGGGTTCCGAAAAAGAACCTGTCAAGCTATACTGCCCGGGAAAGGGAGCCCCTCATGCGCTGGGAAGAACTCGACCGCCAACCTTGTTCGCTCGCCAGGTCGCTGTCCATTGTCGGCGACAGGTGGACCCTCCTCGTGCTGCGCGAATGCTTCCTGCGCGTGCGCCGTTTCGAGGAATTCGAGCAGCGTCTCGGCATTGCGCGCCATGTGCTCGCCGACCGCCTGAAGAAGCTGACCGACGCGGGCGTGCTGCGGAAGGTGCCCTATCAGGAGCGTCCCCGCCGCGAGGAATACCGGCTGACGGAAAAGGGGCTCGATCTCTACCCCGTCATGCTTTCGCTGCTGGACTGGGGCGACAAATGGATGGCGGGACCCGAAGGCCCGCCCGTGCTGCGGCGTCACAAGGCCTGCGGCCATGTCGCCCATGCCGTGCACACATGCTCGGAATGCGGCGAGGAACTGAAGGCCCGCGACATGACGGTCGAGCTAGGCCCCGGCGCGCCCGCCGCCCTGAAGGCGACAGGCGTCAAAGGCGAGTAATCAAAGTCCGTCGAACAGCGCCGTTGAAAGATAACGCTCGGCGAAGGACGGGATGATCGCGACGATCGTCTTGCCCTTCATCTCCGGCCGGCATCCGACTTCAAGCGCAACGGCAATTGCCGCGCCCGAGGAAATGCCGCAGGGAATGCCTTCCATGCGCGCGGCCTTGCGCGCATGTTCGAATGCCGTCTCGTTGCCGATGGTGACGATCTCATCGATCAGCGACTTGTCGAGATTGCCCGGCGCGAAGCCCGCACCGATGCCCTGGATCATGTGCGGTCCGGGCTGGCCGCCGGAAAGCACGGGGCTGTCCTCCGGCTCGACCGCGATCATCCGCAAGCCCGGCTTGCGCGCCTTCAGCACGGAGCCGACGCCGGTAAAGGTGCCCGCCGTCCCGATGCCGGAAATCACGGCGTCGACCTTGCCGTCCGTGTCGTTCCAGATTTCCTCCGCCGTCGTCCGGCGATGGATTTCCGGGTTCGCCGGATTGTCGAACTGCTGCGGCATCACGGAATTGGGATGCTGCGTAAGCAGTTCCTCGGCCCGCGCGATCGCACCCTTCATGCCTTTTTCCTTCGGCGTGAGTTCGAGTTCCGCGCCGAGCAGCGCTAGCATCTTGCGCCGTTCGATCGACATGCTCTCCGGCATGCACAGGATCAGCCGGTAGCCCTTCGCCGCGCAGACGAAGGCCAGCGCGATACCCGTATTGCCCGAGGTCGGCTCGATGATGACGGTGTTGTCGGTAATCTTGCCCTGGCGTTCCAGCGCCTCGATCATGGAGACGCCGATGCGGTCCTTCACGCTCGCCAGCGGATTGAAGAATTCGAGCTTGAGCAGAATGTCGGCAACGGCGCCCGCTTCCTTCGCCATGCGGTTGAGCCGCACCAGCGGCGTATCGCCGATGGTCTGCGTGATGCTGTCATAGACGCGCCCGCGACCTGGCTTCTTGTTCTCGGTCATATCGGCCTCCCGGACCATTTGTAAGGCTTCCTGCCCACCCTCGGGCGAGCCTATCAGATTCAGATAATGAAATCGGCTGTCGGTTTCGAGTTGCCGACGCCCGCCTCGTCCGCCTTGCGGCAGAGGTCCTCGATGGTGATGTCGTCGAGCGTCGCCATGATCTGGTGCTGCACGTCCTCCCACAGCGGCGCGATCACGCGCGCGCCAAGTTCCGAGGGTTGCGCGCCCGGTTCGTCGGAGGCTTCCATCGCGCCGACCACGCGCACGACTTCGCCCACGGGGATGCGCCGCCGCTCCCGCGCCAGCGTGTATCCGCCGCGCGGACCCCGCACGCCTTTCAGGATGCCCGCATGGACGAGCTGCTGCATCACCTGTTCCAGATAGCGCTGCGGAATGCCCTGCCGCCTGGTGATCTCCTTCGATTGAACGGGATCGGGCCGCGCATTGATCGCGACATCGACCACCGCCTCGAGCGCGAGCCAGGTTTTCTTGGAAAGTCTCAGCATCTCTTGCTCACCCCTTCGTTCCGGTCGAGCCGAAGCCGCCCGCGCCCCTCGCCGTTTCGTCGAGCGTCTCGACTTCGCGCAGCCTCGCCTGCGTCACCGGCGCAACGATCATCTGTGCGATGCGCGTGCCCCGCTCGATGGTGAAGGCGTCCTGTCCGAGATTGATGAGGATGACCTTCACCTCGCCGCGATAGTCGCAATCGATCGTGCCGGGCGAATTCAGAACGGTGACGCCGTTCTTCGCCGCGAGCCCGGAGCGCGGCCGCACCTGCGCCTCGAAGCCCTGCGGCAGCGCGATGGCAAGTCCCGTCGGCACCATCGCGCGCTCGCCGGGCGCAAGCACCAGCGTCTCGCCGTCGGCGAGTGCGGCGGTGAGATCCATGCCGGCCGCCCCTTCCGTTTCATAGCGGGGGAGCGGCAGTCCTTGTGCATGCGGCAATCGCTGCACGCTCACATCGGCAAACGGGTTCATTCGGCGGCCTTTGCAGTGGAGAAATGATCGGCGATGCGCCGCGCGAGACGTTCGGCAACCGCTTGTTTCGGCAACAGCGGCCAGTCCTCCTGTCCCTCGCGCGTGATGAGATGCACCGTGTTGAGATCGCCGCCCATCACGCCCGTTGCGGGCGAGACGTCGTTCGCGACGATCCAGTCGCAGCCCTTGCGCTGCCGTTTGGCGACGGCATGCTCGATCACCTTCTCGGTCTCCGCGGCGAAACCGATAACGAGGGCAGGGCGCTTCTCCTTCATCTGCGACAGCGTCGCGAGGATGTCGGGGTTCTCGACCAGCATCAGCGCGGGCGCCTGTTCGCCGGGCGTCTTCTTCAGTTTCTGTTCCGCGTCGCTCGCAACGCGCCAGTCGGCGACGGCCGCCGCGCAGATCGCGATGTCGGCGGGGAGCTCCGCCTCGCAGGCGGCGAGCATCTCGCGCGCTGTCTCGACGCGGCGGACGCGCACGCCGGGCGGATCGGGCAGGGTCGTCGGCCCCGACACGAGAACGGTCTCCGCGCCGAGCCGCGCCACGGCCTGCGCGATCGCGTAACCCTGCTTGCCGGAAGAACGGTTCGCGAGATAGCGCACCGGGTCGATCGGCTCATGCGTCGGCCCGGAGGTAATGAGCACGCGCTTGCCCTTGAGCGGCCCGCCGCCGGGATAGGCGAGTTCCGCGAAATGCGCTTCGATGGCGGCGAGAATTTCCGCAGGTTCCGCCATGCGCCCCGGCCCGTATTCGCCGCAGGCCATGTCGCCTTCGTTGGGGCCGACGAAATCGACGCCATCCGCCATCAGCGTCTCGAAGTTCCGCTGCGTGGCGGCATGCGTCCACATCCGCACATTCATCGCCGGAGCGATCAGCACCTTCTTGTCGGTCGCGAGAAGGGCGGTGCTCGCGAGATCGTTCGCGAGCCCGTTCGCCATCTTCGCCATCAGGTCGGCGGTCGCCGGCGCAACGACGAGGAGGTCCGCATCGCGCGACAGTTCGATATGCCCCATCTCCGCCTCGTCGGTAAGGCTGAAGAGATCGGTATGGACCTTCTCGCCCGTGAGGCTCGACACCGAGAGCGGTGTCACGAAATGCTGCGCGGCATCCGTCAGGATCGCGCGCACCGAGGCGCCCCGCTCGCGCAGCCGGCGGATCAGCTCGAGGCACTTATAGGCCGCGATCCCGCCGCCCACGATCAGCAGCACGCGCCGTCCGTTCAGGATGCTCTCCGCCAATCTCCATCTCCCATGCAGGAAGCGGCACCCGAAAGTTTTGCCGCGAATTGGGTGCAAATATAAATATTCACGCAGGCAATTTGTAGATCAAATCGCACGTTGGGGAAACAAAGGAAATAGGAAGAAAAAACTGTTTGATTACAGCAGGTTGGCCAGGAGCAGGGCCCCGAGCGCGCCGATGGCGAGCCAGACAAGCGGCGACCGCCGCTCGCGCCGCTCCTGCGCCTCGGCAATCCGCTCGGCGGAACTCGGATGGATGCGCAGCCCGTCCTCGTCCACATTCTCGGCAAGCAGCCGCGCCGTGCGCTCCGCCCGGTCGAGCACGTCCGGCAGGTGGCTCATCATGCGGCCAAGCTGCAGGGCGCCCGCCGCCGCCTCTTCGAGCCGCGCTTCCGGCGCCATCCGCTCCACCATCCAGGCCTTCAGCACGGGCTCCGCGCTTTCCCAGATATTGTGATCGGGGTCGAAGTCGCGCGCCACGCCTTCCACCACCACCATCGTCTTCTGCAGCAGAATGAGTTCGGGCCTCGTGCGCATGTCGAATTGTTCGGTCACCTGGAAAAGCTGCGCGAGCAGCTTGCCCATCGAGACCTCGCGCGCTGGTCGCCCGAAAATCGGTTCGGCGACCGAACGCAGCGCCTGCGCGAAGGCATATTTGCTCTTCGAGCCCGGCACATAGCCTGCCTCGAAATGGATTTCGGCGACGCGCACATAGTCGCGCATGATGAGCCCGTAGAGAATTTCGGCCATGAAGCGCCGCTCGTTCGGCCCGATCCGTCCCATGATGCCGAAATCGACGGCGACGAGCCTGCCTTCCGCGTCGACGAAGAGATTGCCCTGGTGCATGTCGGCATGGAAAAAGCCGTCGCGCATCGCATGCAGCAGGAAGGACTGGATCACCTGGCAGCCCAGCCGCTTCATGTCGTGGCCCGCGGCGGCAAGCGCGGCGCGGTCGGAAGCGGGAATGCCTTCGATCCACTCCATCGTCATGACGCGCTTCGAGGTGCGCTCCCAGTCGATCTGCGGCACGCGGAAACCGGCGTCTTTCGCCGTGTTCTCCGCCATCTCCGACATCGCCGCCGCTTCGAGGCGGAGGTCCATTTCAAGCTTCACGCTGTCGGCAAGCGTCTGCACGATCTCGACGGGACGAAGCCGCCGCGCCGGCGCATAATTGCGCTCGATGCGTTCGGCGGCCCAGAAGAAACTCTCGAGATCGTCGCCGAAGCGTTTCTCGATGCCGGGCCTGAGCACTTTCACGGCGACATCGCGTTCTTCCGGATGAGTTTCGCTTCCCCTTGTCTTCGCGCGATGCACCTGCGCGATCGAGGCCGCCGCGATCGGTTCGCTGAGAAAACTGAAGATTTCGTCGACGGGTTTGCCAAGCCCCTCCTCGATCAGCCGTCTTGCCTCTTCCATCGGAAAGGGCGGCAGCTTGTCCTGCAGCGAGGTCAGATCGTCCGCAAGCTCGGGACCGATGATGTCGGGCCGCGTCGCCAGAAACTGTCCGAGCTTGATATAGGCAGGCCCGAGCGCGGCAAGCGCGCTCGCGAGTCTCTCGCCCGCATTGGCGCCCGCATCGCCGCTTGCTTCTTCCTTCGCGCCTTCCCAGGGCAGCCTCAGCTTCGCCAGCGGCATCAGCGCGAGAAGGATCGCGGGCATCTCTTCGCGCAGTTCCAGCGGGAACAGCGCATCATGCCGCCCGAGCACGCGGGCCGCGCGCGTCAGCCGCGCAAGGGAACGAACGGAGCGCAACATGTCAGAGCCGCCAGCCGGAATGAAGCGCCGCCACGCCGCCTGTGAGATTGCGGTAACTCACATTGCCGAAGCCCGCCTGGCCGATCATGCGCTTGAAATCTTCCTGCGGCGGAAAGCGGCGAATGCTTTCGACGAGATATTGATAGGGCGCGCCATCGCCCGTCACCCATTTGCCCATCGCCGGAATCGCGGAGAAGGAATACTTGTCATAGACCGCGTCGATGAGCGGCACGGCGACATGGCTGAATTCGAGGCAGAGAAAACGCCCGCCCGGCTTCAGCACGCGGTACGCATCCTTCAGCGCCCGGTCGACATGCGTGACGTTACGAATGCCGAAGGCAATCGTATAGGCATCGAACGAACGGTCGGGAAAGGGCAGCATCTCCGCATCTCCGCAGGCGAATTCGACGCGGCCCTCGAAGGCCTTCGCCTCGGCGCGCGTCTGTCCGACGCCGAGCATGTGCGAATTGATGTCGCACACCGTCACCTGCGCGTTGGGCCCTGCGCGTTCCAGAAACCGGAAGGCGATATCGCCCGTGCCGCCCGCCACGTCGATCAGGTGGAAGGGGCGCTCGCCGCGCGGCGGGTTCAGCCAGTCGATCACGGCCTGCTTCCAGGCGCGATGAAGCCCGCCCGACATCAGGTCGTTCATCAGGTCGTAGCGGCTCGCCACCTGCTCGAACACATTATGAACGAGACCCGCCTTCTCACTCTCCCGGACGGTCCGGAAGCCGAAATGCGTCTCGCCGTTTTCGGGGGCCGTCCCCTCGTTTTTCGCATCTGCGTTCATGCGCGGGACCATAGACCGTTTTCCAGGCAGGCGGAACTGCCTGCCGGTCGCACCCCGGCCGGGATAAAACAGGCGATTAGCTCGTGGCGCGCCGCCGCCGGGGGCGCTACTTTCGTCTCCGTCTCACCAAGCGGGAAACCATGCCTGAACTGCCTGAAGTCGAAACCGTCCGCCGGGGCCTGGCGCCCGTGCTTGAAGGCAGGCGGATCGCGCATGTGACGCAGCGAAGGCCGGACCTGCGCTTTCCCCTGCCGCCGCGCTTCGCCGAGCGGCTGACGGGCCGCCGCATTTCGCGCCTCGACCGTCGCGCGAAATACATTCTTGTCCGCATCGAGCCGCTGGGGGCGGCCGGTGAGGAAGTCCTCATCATGCATCTGGGCATGTCGGGCCGTTTCACCATCCACGGACCGGAGGGGACGCGTGCCCCCGGCCTCTTTCACCATGGCATGCCGGGGGCGGAGCGCCACGACCACATCGTCTTCGACATGGAAGACGGCACGCGCATCGTCTATGCCGATCACCGCCGCTTCGGCTTCATGGATCTCGTCGCGCATGCCGCCCTCGCAACGAGCGCGCATCTGGCGGCCCTCGGACCGGAGCCTCTCGGCAACGATTTCTCCGCTGCGACCCTCTCCGGGCGTCTGGAGGGCCGCCGCGCGCCCATCAAGGCGGCGCTTCTCGACCAGCGCACGGTGGCGGGCCTCGGCAATATCTATGTCTGCGAGGCGCTCTGGCGCGCCGGCATCTCGCCGAACCGCAGCGCGGCTTCCGTAGCGGGGCCCATGAGAAGCGAGCGCCTTGCCGCCGCCATCCGCTCCGTCCTCCTCGATGCGATCGCGGCGGGCGGCTCGACATTGCGCGACTACGCGCATACGGATGGCGAACTCGGCTATTTCCAGCACACCTTTGCCGTCTATGACCGGGAGGGTGAAGCCTGTTCAAAGCCCGGCTGTGGCGGTACCGTGAAGCGCATCGTGCAGTCGGGGCGTTCCACCTTTTACTGCCCCCGATGCCAGCGCTGACGAGGAAGCCCGAGGAAGCACCAGAGGAAACAGATGACGGTGAGAAGAAATCCGGTTCGCGGAGCGGGCGTGGCGCTTGCGCTCGCCGCCGCCCTTCTGATGGCGCCGCATGCCGCGCGCGCCGAAGGCGGCTATCTCGACGCCGTCGAGGACATGCCCCTGATGGAAGGTCTCGCCGAAACGGGTGATGGCGGCATCGTCTTCGACAAGCCTGCCGGCCGCATCGTGCGCAGCGTCGCGGAAGGCGATGTCGCGCCCGGCGACGTCCGGGCCTTCTATGTGGAGACCTTGCCCCGGCTCGGCTGGACGCGGGCCAGCGCATACGAACTCATCGACGGGCTTCTCATTTTCCGGCGCGAGGGCGAACAACTGGAAATCCAGATCGTTTCCGTCTCGCCCACGCACACCGAAATCCGCTTTTCCATCACGCCCCTGTAGCGGCCGCGCATGAGGCGGCACCGGGGAGAGCAACAATCGGCACGCAAGAGGAGAAACGAATGGCCTACCAGAACATTCTGGTCGAAACGAAAGGCGCGGTCGGCATCGTCACGCTCAATCGCCCCGATGCCTTGAACGCGCTTAACAAGGCGTTGATGGATGAACTGACCGCCGCGCTCGATGTATACGAGGCCGATGAGAACATCCATTGCATCGTCATCACCGGTTCGCAGAAGGCCTTCGCGGCCGGCGCGGATATCAAGGAGATGCAGCCGAAATCCTACATGGATGTCTACAAGGAAGACTTCATCACCGCGAACTGGGAGCGCGCATCGCGCTGCCGCAAGCCCGTCATCGCGGCGGTCGCGGGCTACGCGCTGGGTGGCGGCTGCGAGCTTGCCATGATGTGCGATTTCATCATCGCCGCCGACAATGCGAAATTCGGCCAGCCCGAAATCAAGCTCGGCGTCATGCCGGGTGCCGGCGGCACGCAGCGCCTCACCCGCTTCGTCGGTAAGTCGAAGGCGATGGAAATGTCGCTCACCGGCCGCATGATGGATGCCGACGAGGCCGAGCGCTCCGGCCTCGTCAGCCGCATCGTGCCGCTCGACGAACTCATGGACGAAGTGTTGAAGACCGCGCAGGCGGTCGCCGATATGTCGCTTCCCATCGCCATGATGACCAAGGAAAGTGTCAACAGGGCCTACGAAACCACCCTGTCGGAAGGGGTCCGTTTCGAGCGGCGTCTGTTCCATTCCATGTTTGCGACCGAGGACCAGGCCGAAGGCATGGCGGCCTTTGTCGAGAAGCGGAAGCCGCAGTTCCGCAACCGCTGAAAAACCGCGGCAAACGGGGCGATTTTGCTGCGGTTTTCGCCGGTTGACGCCCGGTTGACGCCCGGTTGACGCCCGGTTGACGCCCGGTTGACGAAAGCCGGAGGGGCGCGTATAAACCCCGGCTTCAAAGGGACGGTGGGCGCGAGAAGCGGCTGCCGCCTTTCTTTAAATAGAGATTTTCCGCAGGCCGTCCCGGATTTCCGGACGCCGCGTTGATACGAAGGTCCGATCGATGGCGAACACGAAGTCCGCAAAGAAGGCAATCCGCGTGATTGCGAAGAAGACGGCAGTCAACAAGGACCGCCGCAGCCGCATGCGCACCTTCGTCCGCAAGGTCGAGGAAGCGCTCGCAAGCGGCGACAAGAGCGCGGCGGAAGCAGCGCTTCGCGCGGCACAGCCCGAGATCATGCGCGCCGCGCAGAAGGGTGTGATCCACAAGAACACCGCTTCGCGCAAAGTGTCCCGTTTTGCACAGCGCGTGAAAGCGCTTGCCTGACAGGCACTTCTTCGCGACGCCGCAAGCGTGATACCAAAAGAATGAAAGCCCGCGCTCGAACGTCGCGGGCTTTTTGCTGCGCGTTTTCCTCCGCGCGCATCGCGTGTCGTGAGTTGCATTGCAATTGCAGGATGCCGCGCATGCATGACTCGAAATGGAAAGTGCATTTGCCAGCGTGACTTGCGCGCGCGCATGTATGTGTGCGTTGCAATCGGCACAGCATCTTGCGGTGCGCGGCATGCGTCACAGCGGACAAAAAACTGTCACGCAAGCGATTCTTCCGCTTGCCTAGGCCAGCCCCAGCCGGTATGTTTAACAACCTCAGCGGTGGTGCTGAATACTGTGTTTTTCGAATAAAAATTTATCGAATACAGTATTTGTCTCCACTGCGCGGAGCAAAAAACAAGTATCCAGACAGAACGTGAGTGACGAGCCGGGGTAATTCCGTTATGACCCCCGTCGGACCGGTGTGTCTGGAAGCCAGGCTGGGGAGCCTGGCGGGGTGCGGGTGATTTCAAGCGGCGGCGGGACATCCATGTCGGGGAAATCGGAAAACGATGCAGGGCCGGCGATCCTGGGCGATCGTCCGGAGGACTATGCGGGAGACGTGGCGCCGCGGGAGGCGTGGCGCATCCTGAGCGCCGATCCGCAGGCCGTCCTCGTCGATGTGCGCACGCGGGCGGAATGGTCCTTTGTCGGCGTGCCGGATCTTTCCGGCGCTGGCAAGGAGCCGGTCCTCCTCGAATGGCAGCAGTTTCCCTCCATGGCGCGGAACGCGGGCTTCGCCGCCGATCTTGCGGCGGCGCTCGGGGCGGACCGGCGGAATGCGCCCGTCTTCTTCCTGTGCCGTTCCGGCGCGCGCAGCAAGGCGGCGGCGATCGCCATGTCGCAGTCGGGTTTTGCTCGCTGCTTCAATGTCGCTGGCGGCTTTGAGGGCGATCTCGATGGCGACCGTCACCGTGGCGGCCGCAATGGATGGAAGGCGGCGGATCTTCCCTGGGTTCAGTCGTAAGCGTTTCCAGGCGAAGTGCCCTTTGCGGTTCGCCGTCCGGAAACGCGAAAGAGAATGAGGCGGGCGCGGGGGAGCGCTCGGCAACGAAGCGGACGGGAGGGCGGACCCCGTCGGTTATGGGCCAATTCCGGTGCCTCTTCTGGGCCGGAGCAAAATGAGGCATGACGTTTTGGACGAGGAAAACATGGCGCAATCCCCGGCAGAGAGACGCACGCGGGAACCGCGCGATCTGACGTCCTTTTCCGGAGGCACCGGAAACGAGAGCCGGAGCGGCAGGGACGGAAAGTCGTCCTCGATTCTGGCAGACCGGTGGCGGCGCGTGCGCTCGCGTCTTCAGGCGGAGCTGGGCGAGGCGACCTTCAATAGCTGGTTCAAGCAGATCGAGCTTGTCGGCGCCGAGGATGGCCGCGTCATGCTCTCCGTGCCGACGCGTTTCATTCGCAACTGGGTCGTCTCCCATTATGCCGACCGTCTCGCCGAACTCTGGGCGGACGAGGATGCCGCCTATGCGCGCGTCGACGTTTCGGTGAGCACCGAAGGCAGCACCTTGCGCAAGCCCGCGGCAGTGAGCCTCGGCGAGGCGGCGCCTGCCTGCGACGCAGCGCCTGCGCCCGAGCTGCAGGTCTCGCAAGCGGCGCCTTCCGGCTTGCCGCAGGGCTTCGAGGATGCGGGCGTCGGCGCGCCGCTCGATCCGCGCTTCACCTTTGAGGCTTTCGTCGTCGGTAAATCGAACGAACTCGCCCATGCCGCCGCGCGCCGCGTCGCCGAAGCGACCGACGTCACCTTCAATCCGCTCTTCCTTTATGGCGGCGTCGGCCTCGGCAAGACGCATCTCATGCATGCCATCGCCTGGGAGATCCGCACGCGCCATCCCGAGCGCAAGGTGCTCTACCTTTCGGCCGAGAAGTTCATGTACCAGTTCGTCCGCGCGCTCCGCTTCAAGGACACCATGGCCTTCAAGCAGCAGTTCCGCTCGGTGGACGTGCTGATGATCGACGACGTGCAGTTCATCTCCGGCAAGGATTCGACGCAGGAAGAGTTCTTCCACACCTTCAATGCGTTGATCGACCATAACCGCCAGGTCATCATCTCCGCCGACCGCTCGCCTTCCGACCTCGACGGCATCGAGGAGCGCATCCGCTCGCGTCTCGGCTGGGGCCTTGCCGCCGACATTCATCCGACGGACTACGAACTGCGCCTCGGCATTCTTCAGGCGAAGGCCGACGAGATGATGCAGAGGAACGGCCCGGTCGCGATTCCGTCCGGCGTGCTCGAATTCCTCGCCCACCGCATCGTCTCGAATGTCCGCGAACTCGAAGGCGCCCTGAAGCGCGTCGTCGCCTATGCCTCGCTCGTCGGCCGGCCCATCACGCCGGAGATGACGCAGGAAGTGCTGCGCGATCTTCTGCGCTCCAACGACCGCAAGATCACCATCGAGGAGATCCAGCGCCGCGTCGCCGAATACTACAACGTGCGCCTCGCCGACATGCTCTCGGCGCGTCGCGCCCGCGCGGTCGCCCGGCCCCGCCAGGTCGCCATGTATCTGTCGAAGCAGCTCACCACCCGGTCGCTGCCGGAGATCGGGCGCAAATTCGGTGGCCGCGACCACACCACCGTCATCCATGCGGTCCGCAAGATCGACGAGCTGAGACAGGCCGATTCAGGCATCGAGGAAGACGTCGATCTGCTCCGCCGCATGCTTGAGGGCGGCCACGCGCCCAACTGAGCCCGCCCGCCTGCCGGGCCCTGCCGGCGGCATCCGGAGAAGCCTTGCGAATCAGGGGGTTATTGACCCTCTGAGGGCTTCCGGATTCGCCCCGGATTCGGCTGAAAAACGTGCATCGACCACACGATCTGGTATACTCGCGCTCGCGAATTCCGCGGAAATCCGGCCCGTGCCGGACCGCGTCCGAAGGGCACCCTCAATCGGCGGATTTGGGGTCCCGTATCGGGCGCGGCATTCCGGCCCTCCTGTTCGCAGCGGTCCAAGGGAACGGCGCGTCTGACAAGCCGCGCAATGCTCCCGGACACTCTGGAACCGGACCCGGGAAGGGTAATTTCCGCAACACGGACTCGCGCCGGAAATAGCAAAGAGGTCGGGCATCCGCGCGCCCGCCCGCGCCGTCACCAGAGAGCCCAAACGGGGGGACTGAAGAGAGACCATGAAGATCACGATCGAACGGGGCGCCCTGCTCAAGTCTCTCAACCATGTGCAGTCGGTTGTCGAACGCCGTAACACCATTCCCATTCTGTCGAATGTGCTCATCAAGGCCGAGGACGGCCAGTTGAGCCTCACCGCGACCGACCTCGACATCGAGGTGATCGAGGCGATCGACGCCGATGTCGCGCAGGCGGGCGCCACCACGGCCTCCGCCCACACGCTCTACGACATCGTGCGCAAGCTGCCCGAGGGCGCGCAGGTGGAACTCTCGACCGGCGCCGACGAAGGCCGCCTCCAGCTCACCGCCGGCCGCTCGCGCTTCGCGCTGCAGGCGCTGCCGCAGGAAGATTTCCCGGTCATGGCGGCGGGCTCGCTCCCGCACCGCTTCGAGCTTCCCGCCGAGGCCATGCGCCGCCTGATCGACAAGACCCGCTTCGCGATCTCCACCGAGGAGACGCGCTACTATCTGAACGGCATCTATTTCCACGCCGTCGAGGGCGGCAAGCACAATGCGCTGCGCGCCGTCGCGACCGACGGTCACCGCCTCGCCCAGGTCGATCACGACCTGCCGGACGGCGCCTCCGGCATGCCGGGCGTCATCGTGCCCCGCAAGACGGTGCTCGAACTGCAGAAGCTTCTCGAAGGCGACGCGGGCACGCTCTCGGTCGGTGTCTCGGAAACGAAGATCCGTTTCGAATTCGGCGGCATCGTGCTCACCTCGAAGCTGATCGACGGCACCTTCCCCGATTACGGCCGCGTCATTCCGTCCGGCAACGACAAGATCATGGAAGTCGACGGCAAGCGCTTCGCCGAGGCGGTCGACCGCGTCTCGACCATCTCGACCGAGAAATCGCGCGCGGTGAAGCTCAATCTCGAGGAGGGCAAGCTCACGCTCTCCGTCACCAATCCGGATTCCGGAAGCGCCACGGAAGAGCTTTCGGTTTCCTATTCGAGCCCCGCGCTCGAAATCGGCTTCAATGCCCGTTACCTGCTCGACATCACGGGCCAGCTCGACGGCGCGGAAGCGACCTTCGCCTTCGCCGATTCCGGATCGCCCACGCTGGTGCGCGACAGCGAGGACGCCATGGCGATCTACGTGCTGATGCCGATGCGGGTATGAGCCTGCGCTGAAAGCGGAAGCAGAGGATAGGGAGTGCCTCGAACGGTTGAGTTGCTCGCGGTCGGCCGGCCATTGGAAACGCCGGAAGAATGCGGTGCTGTCGTGACGGCACCCGTCGCGCCACCGCGCGCGCGGCTCAGCCGCCTCGTCGTCACCGACTTCCGTTCCTATGCGCGCGCCGAACTGGCGCTCGACGGGCGGCCCGTCGTGCTCACGGGCGAGAACGGCGCGGGAAAGACGAACCTGCTCGAGGCCGTCTCGCTTCTCTCGCCGGGGCGTGGCCTGCGCGGCGTGCCCTATGCCGAAATCGCGCGCGACAATGGTGCGGGTGGCTGGGCGGTCGCGGCGACGCTCGAAACGCAGGATGGTCCGGTCCGCATCGGAACGGGGATCGAGCCGGGCGTCGAAAGCGCGCGCAGCCGTCAGGTCCGCGTCGATGGCGAGCAGGCGGGTCCTTCCGCGCTCGCCGAACTCGTCTCCCTGGTCTGGCTCACGCCTGCCATGGACAGGCTTTTCGTGGAGGCGGCAGGCGAGCGGCGCCGCTTTCTCGACCGGCTGGTGATGGGTTTCGATCCGGCGCATGGCACCCGCGCCGGCGCCTATGACCGGGCGCTGCGCGAGCGCAACAGGCTGCTCGCCGACGATGTGTTCGACGATGCCTGGCTCACCGGGCTCGAAGGCCAGATGGCCGAACATGGTGTCGCGCTCGCGGCCGCGCGTGTCGAAACGCTGGCGCGGTTGCGCGGCGCTCTCGACGCCGCGCAGGAAGGTCCCTTCCCGCGCGCGCTCGTTTCCATCGAGGGCACGCTCGAAGCGGCCATCGCCGATGCGGCGGCCGTCGATGTCGAGGATGCGTTCCGGGCGTGCCTCAGGGAAATGCGGGGGCGCGATGCGGCGGCGGGCCGTGCGCTCGACGGGCCGCACAGGAGCGATCTCCTCGTGCGCCACGCGGCGAAGGATCGCGAGGCGCGCCAATGTTCGACGGGCGAACAGAAGGCGCTGCTGATCGGCATGGTGCTCGCCAATGCGCGGCTTCTCGCCGCCATGGGCCGTCCGCCTTTGCTGCTGCTCGACGAGATCGCCGCGCATCTCGACGAGGAACGGCGTGCGGCGCTGTTCGACGAAATCGTGGGCCTGAACCTTCAGGCCTTCATGACGGGCACGGACCCGTCGCTGTTTGAATCGCTGGGCGGAAGGGTGCAGAGCCTCGAGGTTGCGCGAGGCGAGATAAGCCAGGCCGGACCGCCCGCACGGGAATGCGAATAGAAAAGGAAAACCGCGATGAGAAACGACAACGAAACGCCGGACGTCGAAGCCCTCAAGGGCCAGTTCATGCCTCTGGTCGATCAGGGCCTCTTCAAGGCGCGCACCGTGCTCGTCACCGGCGAGATCAACGATCGCCAGGCGCGCGCCGTCAGCGAGCGCCTGCTCGCCATGGCGGGCGAGAGCGACGATCCGATCACCGTCATCGTCTCCTCGCCGGGCGGCCATGTGGAATCGGGCGACATGATCCACGACATGATCAAGTTCATCAAACCGCGTGTGCGCGTGCTCGGCACCGGCTGGGTCGCGAGCGCGGGCGCTCTGATCTATGTCGCCGCCGAGCGCGAGAACCGCTACTGCCTGCCCAACACGCGCTTCCTTCTCCATGAGCCGCGCGGCGGCGTCGGCGGCTCGGCCACCGAAATCGACATCCAGGCCCGCGAAGTGCTGAAAATGCGCGAACGCCTGAACAGGATCTTCGCCGACGCCACGGGCCAGCCGCTCGAGCGGATCGTCAAGGACACGAACCGCGATCACTGGATGAACGCGGAAGAAGCGAAGGAATACGGCGTCGTCGGAAAGATCATCCGCTCCGCCGCCGAAATCGCCTGACGACGACAGAGACGCTCTTCGAGGAACCCAAGGAAAGAAGCATGTCCAATCCCGCCGACGAAACACCGGAAGAATATGGTGCGGAATCGATCAAGGTCCTGAAGGGCCTCGACGCCGTGCGCAAGCGGCCCGGTATGTATATCGGCGACACGGATGACGGCTCCGGCCTTCACCACATGGTCTACGAGGTCGTCGACAACTCGATCGACGAGGCGCTCGCCGGCTATTGCGACGCCGTCAATGTGCGTCTCAATCCGGATGGCTCCGTCACCGTCATGGACAATGGCCGCGGCATCCCGGTCGAAATCCACAAGGGCGAGGGCGTCTCCGCCGCCGAGGTCATCATGACCCAGCTCCATGCGGGCGGTAAGTTCGACCAGAATTCCTACAAGGTCTCGGGCGGCCTTCACGGCGTCGGCGTCTCCGTCGTGAACGCGCTTTCCGACTGGCTCGAAATGCGCATCTGGCGTGCGGGCAAGGAACATGCGATCCGCTTCCAGCACGGCGTGCCGGATGCGCCGCTCGCCGTCACCGGCACGGCGCCCGTCGGTGCGGATGGAAAGCCCGTCACCGGCACCGAGATCACCTTCCATCCCTCGGCCGGAACCTTCACGCAGACGGATTTCGACTTCGCGACCCTCGAACATCGCCTGCGCGAACTCGCCTTCCTCAATTCGGGCGTGAAGATCAATCTCGTGGATCAGCGCGGCGTCGAGCCGAAAGAAGTCAAGCTCATGTATGAGGGCGGCCTCGAAGCCTTTGTGCGCTTCCTCGACCGCACCAAGACGCCGCTGATCCAGGCGCCCATCGCCATTTCCGCCGAGCGCGACGGCATCACGGTCGAAGTCGCGATGTGGTGGAACGACAGCTACCACGAGAACGTGCTCTGCTTCACGAACAACATTCCCCAGCGCGACGGCGGCACGCATCTCGCGGGCTTCCGCGGCGCGCTGACCCGCGTCATCAATTCCTATGCGAACGAGAGCGGCATCGCGAAAAAGGAAAAGGTCAGCCTCACGGGCGACGACGCGCGCGAAGGTCTGACCTGCGTCCTCTCGGTCAAGGTGCCCGATCCGAAATTCTCCTCGCAGACGAAGGACAAGCTCGTCTCGTCGGAAGTGCGCCCCGTCGTCGAAAGCCTCGTCAACGATGCGCTCTCGACCTGGCTCGAGGAACATCCCTCCGAAGCGCGCCAGATCGTCACCAAGGTGGTGGAAGCCGCCGCCGCGCGCGAGGCTGCCCGCAAGGCGCGCGAGCTGACGCGCCGCAAGGGCGCGCTCGACGTCTCGAGCCTGCCCGGCAAGCTCGCCGACTGTCAGGAGCGCGATCCCGCGAAATCCGAACTCTTCATCGTCGAGGGCGATTCGGCCGGCGGCTCGGCGAAGCAGGCGCGCGACCGTTCCAATCAGGCCGTGCTCCCGCTTCGCGGCAAGATCCTCAATGTCGAGCGCGCGCGCTTCGACAAGATGCTCTCGTCCAACGAAATCGGCACGCTGATCACCGCCCTCGGCACCGGCATCGGCCGCGACGACTTCAACATCGAGAAGCTGCGCTACCACAAGATCATCATCATGACCGACGCCGACGTCGACGGCGCCCATATCCGCACGCTCCTTCTCACCTTCTTCTACCGGCAGATGCCGGAGGTGATCGAGCGCGGCCACCTCTACATCGCGCAGCCGCCGCTCTACAAGGTGCGGCGCGGCACCTCCGAGACCTACCTGAAAAATGAGAAGGCGCTCGGCGACTATCTCATCGCCACGGGCCTTGAGGACATGGTGCTCACGCTGCATGACGGTTCGCAGCGCGCCGGCCCCGATCTTCAGGATATCGTGACCAAGGCGCGCGCCGTGCGCGGCGTGCTCGAAGGGCTGCCGGGCAAATATCCGCATTTCGTGGTCGAGCAGGCGGCGATTGCCGGCGCGCTCAACCCGAAGGCGCTTGCCGAGCCCGAACATGCGCGCGAGGCGGCGGCCTATATCGCGCGGCGTCTCGATCTCCTCTCCGAGGAAACGGAACGCGGCTGGGTTGGCGAGACGACGGACGATGGCGGCCTGCGCTTCGCGCGCGAGGTGCGCGGTGTCCGCGAGGAAGTGCTGATCGATGGTCCGCTGATCGCCAGCGCCGATGCGCGCCGCCTCGACAGCTACACGGAGCATCTCCAGGAAATCTACGTGAAGGCGGCGACGCTGCGCCGCAAGGACGACACCCACGCCATCCGCTCGCCCTCGCAGCTTCTCGAAGCCGTCATGGCGGCGGGCAGCAAGGGCAACACGATCCAGCGCTACAAGGGTCTGGGCGAGATGAACCCCGGCCAGCTCTGGGAAACCACGCTCGACCGCGATGCCCGCTCGCTCCTCCAGGTGAAGATCCGCGAGCTCGACGAGGCCGACGATCTCTTCGTGAAGCTGATGGGCGACGTCGTGGAACCGCGCCGCGATTTCATCCGCGAAAACGCCCTCAACGTCGCCAATCTCGACGTGTGAGTTAGGGTTCGGAAGCAAATCGTTAACAACGCGTTAACCATCGCTGTCTAGCTTCGGCACGGACGAGCCCGAGGATGAGCCGGAAGAGCCGGAAAAGGAAGACGGCGGCGACATGGGACGCTGGGACGACGATCACGACGAGCCGCGCCGCATCGAGCCGGTTTTCTCGAAAGGCGGCGCCCGCAAACCCGCGCCCAAAAAGCCGCCGCAGAAAACATCGAAGAAATCCGCTCCGAAAAAATCGGCAAAGCTGCGCGCGCCCTCGTCCGACGACCGCCCCGTGCCGCCGCGCGGTTACCGTCCGAAAACCTCGTCGCGGAAACCCGCGTCCCGCCGCACAGGCCGCGCGCGCAGATCCGGCCGCTCGCTTCTCGGCAGCATCGCCTATGGCGGCGCCGTTCTCGCGCTCTGGGGCCTCATCGCCTTTGGCGGTCTTCTCTTCTGGTACGGGCTCAACCTGCCCGACACGTCGGGCCTCTACAACGTCAGGCACACGCCCTCCGTCTCCATCGTCGCCACCAATGGCGAGGTGCTGAGCCATCGCGGCGACCTCAAGGGCAGCTATGCCTCGCTCGGCGACCTGCCGCCCTATGTGCCGCAGGCGGTTCTTGCCACCGAGGATCGGCGCTTCTACTGGCATTTCGGCGTCGACCCCATCGGCCTCGCCCGCGCCATGGCGATCAACATCAAGGCCGGCGCCTATGTTCAGGGCGGCTCCACCATCACCCAGCAGCTCGCCAAGAACGTCTTCCTTCAGCCCGACCGCACGATCTCGCGCAAGATCGAGGAAATGGTGCTCGCCGTCTGGCTGGAGCTCCGCTTCACCAAGGAAGAAATCCTGACGCTCTATCTCAACCGCGTCTATTTCGGCGGCGGCGCCTATGGCCTCGAAGCGGCTTCCGAGCGTTTCTTCCGCAAGCCCGCCCGCGCGCTCACGCTGCCCGAAGCCGCCATGCTCGCCGGCCTCCTGAAGGCGCCGTCGCGCTATTCGCCGACCAACGACATCGACCTCGCGCGCCAGCGCGCGGGCGTCGTGCTGCAGAACATGGTCAATGCGGGCTATATCTCGCCGGAGGAAGCGCGCCTCGCCAATGTCGCCCCCGCCTCGCTCGAGGGCTACACGGCGCGCGGCTCGATCAACTATTTCGTCGACTGGGTGGCCGAGGCGCTTCCCGACTATGCCGGCCGCCCCGACACCGATGTCAGCGTCATCACCACCATCGATCCCGCGCTCCAGAGCGAGGCGGAGCGGATCGTCGCCGAGGTTCTCCAGGTCGAGGGCAGCGGCGTGAATGCGAGCCAGGCCGCCCTCGTCGCCATGACGCCGGACGGCGCGGTGCGCGCCATGGTCGGCGGCCGTTCCTATGTGCAGAGCCAGTTCAACCGCGCCGTCCAGGCGAAGCGCCAGCCCGGCTCCGCCTTCAAGCCCATCGTCTATCTGGCGGCGATGGAAAAGGGCCTCACCCCCGACACGGTGCGCACCGACCGCCCGGTGAATTACGGCGGCTGGGCGCCGGAGAATTATTCCGGCCGCTTCGAGGGCGACATGACGCTGCGCACCGCGCTGGCGAAGTCCGTGAACACCGTCGCCGTGCAGGTCGCGCGCGAAGCCGGCATCCGCAATGTCGTCGCCGCCGCCCGCCGCCTCGGGCTTCAGGACGAGCTGCCCTCCAATCTCTCCCTCGCGCTTGGCTCCGGCAACGTCAACCTCCTCGAACTCACCGCCGCCTACGCCACCTTCGCGAATGGCGGCTACGGCGTCTTGCCCCATGGCATCGAGGAAGTGCGCGCGCGATCCGGCGAAGAGCTCTACCGCCGTCAGGGCTCGGGGATCGGCCGCGTCGCCGATCCCTTCGTCGTCGCCGAAATGAACAACATGCTGAAAGCCGTGATGATCTACGGCACCGGCCGCAACGCCGCGCTCGGCGCCCGCCCGAGCGCCGGCAAGACGGGCACCAGCCAGGATTTCCGCGATGCCTGGTTCGTCGGCTACACGGCCGATCTCGTCGTCGGCGTCTGGGTCGGCAACGACAATGGCGCTCCGATGAAAAAGGTCACCGGCGGCACGCTGCCCGCGCGTATCTGGCAGGCCTTCATGGAACGCACGCAGGAAGGCGTCGCCATTGCCGAGCTGCCGGACACGGTGCCTGTCGCGACCGCGTCCGCGGCCGATCCCGCGATCGCCGCCGCACATGACGGCGCGCCTTACGAATATGAGTGGGAACAACCCGGCTTCTTCGAGCGCCTCTTCGGCCTCGGCGGCACCCGCCCCACCCTCCAGCCCGGCGGCCGGCGGTAGCTGGCGGCAAGCCCCCCCGGCACTACGTCTGAGGTCCCAAGATGAAGCGCGCACGCTCGTGCCTTAGCATCTCATAGGGCGTCATGAACTTGATGTTCAGTCCGATGCACGCATTTGGAATCTTGATGCGCTTGGTCGAAGCAGACGCAATCTCATGCGTAACGACCGTGTGCCCGTGCGTAAGAGCATGCGCCACAAGATAATAATCGGCCACTTGAAGAAAGGTGTTCACTGCAGTGGGCTCGTAGCCTTGGCCATTTGCCCAGACGCTGACGGTGCCAAGTCCCTGCAGAAGTGCAGTGTCCGGCTTCAGAAAGAAACTGTCGCCTCGCTGCGCGGCCCAGTTGGATAGCTCGTCGCCGCCTGCGGCGATCTCGTCACCGACTTTTTCAATGCTGAGAACGGTGCCGTTCGCGTTGCTGGCGATTAGCCACTCCCAGAATGCGGGACAGAAATCCAAACCATAATGCAGATTCTTGGCCTGAATGAATATGTTTGCGTCCAGGAGGTACGCCATCAGACCATCCCGAGACTATGTGCCAACTCGCGAAAGGTCGAAAACTTGGAGAACCCTAGCAAACGATATGCGTCGCGATGCAGCGTCTGTCCCTCAAGCGTATTGGCGACAATAGCGCGAGCGAATCTCTTGCCGACACGAACGCCCAAAGTCAGGTAGAAATCGCCGCCGCTGCCCGCCCTCTGAATTTCCCGAAGGCGGTTCAATTCTTCCCTGTATGCCCGCCAAAACGCATCCCGAGAAAGACCGCCAGCGTCGTAAATGCGGCGCAGCACCACTAAAGTACTCACCTTGAAGTGCTTGGCGAGCCGACCGAGCGCCGCACTCAAATCCTCATCGGCCCGAAGTTGTTCACGAAAGACGGCGAGTGGAACGAGAAGCTCGGCAGCAACCCGGTTGCACCAATTTTCCACCCTATGCGTTGGCGCAGATGCAGGTTCCATGTCGGATAGCGCAGACTGGCCGAGCCAAAGATGGGCCAGTTCATGAGCAAGCGTGAACATTTGCGCCGATTTGGTATCGGCACCGTTGATGAACACAAGAGGAGCTAACTCATCGGCAATGGCGAAGCCGCGAAACTCGTCCGGATTGAGCCTACGATAGTTGTTGCTCCCGACAACGCCGTTGACCATGACGAGCACGCCTAATCGGTCGGCCTTCTCGATAAAGCTGCGTAACGCCTCGGTCCAAGTCGGGCATCGGCGCCGCTCTTCGATCTCGAAGCCGAGCGCCCGGCGAATTTCAGCGGCTGTTTGTTCGATGTCGCTTTCAGGCGTTGCGGAGCCGATGAAGGAGAGCGGCTCCTCCCTGAGCGAGTGCACATGGTTCCGATACCACTCCTGACGTTGCTGACAGAGATAGATGGTCTCAAGCAGATCGGGACTCGGACGGTCGATCCGGCGATTTTCGACCGTCCGGAAATCGGGAATGGGAATGCCTTCGATTGGCGGTTCGCTCAGGAACAGGTAGCCGATAGGAGCATGCATGGCCTTGGCGAAGTCTTCCAACTGCTTGAGCGTTGGCCGCGTTTCTTCGCGCTCCCACTCGGCCAGCTTGGGAAACCGGCGCGCCAACGCGTCCAGTTCCAACCCCGCGCGCTCCCGTGCCCAGCGCAACATTTCTGGTTTCACATTAACGCGCATGGTGGCCGCTTTGGGCATCGTCGTTCTTGTTTCCTGCTGCGGGCCATTGTCCCTGTATCGGGCACTGTACGGCTTGGCGGCATCCGAATTAAGTACCGAATTTCGTCCGGCAAGCTGCCCTTCCAGACCGTCTCCGTGGACGTGGAACAACCACGTTCTATAACTGATTGGAATCTATTAATATAATTAAAGTGTTAGGGTCCGGACTCATTAGAGCCACCAGATGACGGCGGCAGCAAGGGCGACGGCAGCCATGAAGTTGCCGACATTTCGGTCGAAGCGGGTGGCGATGCGGCGCCAGTCCTTGAGGCGGCAGAA
>Ga0098035_1000024_pt1 | contig 125529 bp, 99 predicted proteins | sample 3_EtaG_FD_75046 | JGI IMG/M metagenome (GOLD analysis project Ga0098035, IMG submission 75046) | Marine viral communities from the Subarctic Pacific Ocean - 3_ETSP_OMZ_AT15126 metaG | ecosystem: Environmental > Aquatic > Marine > Oceanic | place: Pacific Ocean | collected 2015-01-07
AGCGCTCCATCGACGACACATGCCGCCACATTGGCCACCTCGTCCAAACCATCCAGCCCGCCGAATGCCTAAGCTACTTCGAAAACGCCGGATATGCTTCCGTCAAAACATGAAACGCTCTAATGTGACGGAGCCCTTCCGTCAGGCGGGAACCTATCAGACCCGTTTCAATCCCTATTCTTCAGAAAATTCGGGAACGGGGCTTGGTCTTGCGATCGTGAAGCGCCTGACAGAAGCGCATGGCGGAAAACTGCACATCGCGAGCAAAGTGGGGCTGGGGACCCTCGTGGAGGTCACCCTCCCGCGGCACGAAGGCATCTGCGCGGAAAGTGACGCCGAGAACAAGACCGCCACCGGTTAGGCGTCGTTCTCCACGACAAAGCAGGCGATCTTGCGTGCTTCGAGCGCGCGGCAAGCCGATTTGGCATCGTCCACGCGTTCAAATCCGCCCGCCCTGAGCCTGTAGAAAATCCCCCGCTCACCAAGATCTGCTTTCTGAATGGCATAAGACGAGCCGCCGACGACCGGCGCGGCATCGCCCGCCATCTCTTCCCAGGCCCGGCTTGCAAGCGCCGCTTCGCGGAAAGCCCCAAGCTGAACGCGATAGCGAGCCTCGGAAAGGCCTGACGCTGCGGGTGGCACTGCCGCAAGCTGGATAGGTCTCCGTTCCGAAACCGGTTCGCTCTCCCGGAGCGACCCCGTCGTCAGTTCGCCGGATGGTGGCGAGACCTCTGCCACTGCAGTGGGGGGTGTCTCGTCCTTCGGCGGGAACCGGGTCGCCGTCGTGCGCCAGCCACCGATGCTCGCTACGCGGATGATCTGCCCGCGTTCGTGTCCGGACGCCGCAGTCTGGAACGGAGTGAGCGCGGCGGGAACGACCTGCGGATTGGTAGTGGTCTCTGTTGATCCGTCATCATTGGCCGCGAGCATGGGCGAGATCGCGTTAAGCTTCGCCGCCGCGAGCTCGAACTCCGGATCGATATCCAGTGCTTGCTGCAGGTCATTCGCCGCAAATGCCAATTGACCGCTCTGCTCGAAGGATAGTGCCCGGCCGAAGAGCGGCAGCTTCCGGTCCCGACCCTTCATGTTGTCGATGGCGGTTGTGTAGTGCTCGATAGCGGAGACGTAGTCACCGCGCCGACGCTCCAGATTGGCAAGGTTGTGATAGGCGGCGGCGTAATCCGGCGCGAGCCTGATCGCTTCGAGGTAGTCCCTTTCGGCCGCGGCTTCTTGTCCGGCGTTGGCAAGCGCAATACCGCGGTTGTAGTAGGTCTTTGGGAGAACCTTGCCCGGCAGCGCGGCACTGTCGATGGCCTTCGCGTAATCGGATATGGCGGCATCCCGCTGGCCGGTCTTCTGCAGCGCAACCGCGCGGTGGTGATAGGCAAGCGCCCTGCCCTCCGACGTCAGGCCGCCACTGTCGAGCGCACTCGAGAACTCCGCCACGGCCCGGTCGTAGACACCGCGCTCAATGGCGTCGGTGCCAGCTTGCATGAGAGCTGCCGCTTCCGCCTCCGCGCTATCCGCTCGAACGGAAATTGACGACGCCAGCACCCCTCCCGTGATCGCAAGCAGAAACACACCGCATGCGGCGCCTCGGCGCCCCGCTCGTCCAATGCCTCGTAGTCTGGATAGTTGCCGCATCGACCGGCCCTCCTCGAAAGGCGACAGCGGTGAATCTTCGTGAATTTTATCACGCGCGTCGGACGACCATATCCGAAGGCGGATTTGTATAGATGATTCATGAACTTAGGGGATCAGGCCCGCTTCGTTCGCCGGAGGAAATGCTGCGAATCGCAGCTATTCGACAGTTACCGACTTGGCGAGGTTTCGCGGCTGATCGACGTCCGTGCCTTTCGAGACCGCCGTGTGATAGGCGAGAAGCTGCACGGGGATGGCGTTGACGATGGGCGCGATGAGCGGATCGACAGCAGGTACTTCAATTGTAGCCCAGAGCCCGGACCCCGCACGCGCGATGCCCTCACGGTCCGCAATGAGCACGACATGCCCGCCTCGCGCGATCACTTCCTGCATGTTGGAAATGGTCTTCTCGAAGAGACTGTCGACCGGGGAAATCACGACCACCGGCACTTCCTCGTCGATGAGCGCAATGGGGCCGTGCTTCAGCTCGCCTGCCGCATATCCCTCGGCGTGGATATAGGAAATTTCCTTGAGCTTGAGCGCGCCCTCGAGCGCGATCGGATAATTGTGGCCACGGCCGAGATAGAGCACGTCGCGCGCCTTGGCGATTTCTGCGCTCAACGCCTGTATGGCGTGATCCTGGGTCAGTGCTTCGGCAACGTGCCGCGGCACCTCCATCAGGGTGCGCACGATGCGCGTCTCGTCCGATGCGGAAATGACGCCGCGCGCGAGGCCCATCCGGACTGCGAGAACGGCGAGCGTCGTGAGCTGGCAGGTGAACGCCTTTGTCGACGCAACACCGATCTCCGGACCGGCAAAGGTAGGCAATATCGCGTCCGAAGCCCGCGCGATGGAGGACTCGGTCACATTCACGATCGACAGGATCGTCTGCCCCTGTGAGCGGCAGTATTGAAGCGCGGCCAGCGTGTCGGCCGTCTCTCCGGATTGAGAGATGAAGATGGCAAGTCCACCCTCCGGCATCGCGGCCTCGCGATAGCGGAACTCGGAGGCGATATCGACCTCCACGGAGACGCGGGCATATTTCTCGAACCAGTATTTGGCGACGAGCCCTGCATAATAGGCCGTGCCGCAGCCAATGATCGTCACGCGGGGAACGGATGCGAGATCTGCCGGCAGGGAAATTTCCCGCAGGCTGTCTTTGAGCGGGTCGATATATTCCGAAAGCGTGTGGCCGATCACTTCTGGCTGCTCGAAGATTTCCTTCGCCATGAAGTGACGGTGATTGCCCTTGTCGACAAGTGCCGCGGAAACATCCGTGATCTTCACCGGACGCTTCACGATCCGCCCTTCGGCATCGTGGATCGTGGCTCCGCTACGTGTGATCTCGACCCTGTCTCCTTCTTCAAGGAATGTGACACGGTTCGTCATCGGCGCGAGCGCGAAGGCATCGGAGCCAAGATACATCGCCTTCTCGCCATAGCCGACCGCGAGCGGGCTGCCACGTCTGGCGCCGATCATGAGTTCTTCTTCGCCGCGGAAGATGATCCCGAGCGCGAAAGCGCCTTCAAGCTCGCCGATCGCCCTGGCAGCCGCTTCTCGAGGAGCGAGGCCCTTGTCGAGGTAGTACGTCACGAGATGGGCAATAACTTCACTGTCCGTTTCAGTCGAAAAAACCGCACCGTCGGCGGTGAGCCGCTCTCTGAGTTCCCGAAAATTTTCGATAATGCCGTTGTGAACGATCGCCACACGGTCCGTTGCATGCGGATGTGCGTTCCGTTCCGTAGGCGCACCATGTGTCGCCCAGCGTGTATGGCCAATGCCGATCGTCCCGTCGAGCGGTGAGGCCTCAAGCGCCTTTTCAAGGTTGAAGAGCTTGCCTTCGGCGCGCCGGCGTTCGATTTCGCCGTGCGACAGGGTTGCAATGCCGGCGCTGTCATAGCCGCGATATTCGAGCCGCTTCAGCGCTTCGAGAATAACCGGGGCAACGGGCTCCGTTCCGATGATGCCGACAATGCCGCACATGTTTACTCGCCCGAGGATGTTTTTTTGATGCCTTCGTACTTCGCCCGGAAGGCAGCTGCCCAGCCAGGTTTCTCCATCTGCCGCCCTCGCGCAACCGCAAGCGCATCCGGACTCACATCCTTCGTGACCACGCTGCCCGAACCGAGATAGGCGCCGTCTCCGATCTTCACGGGTGCGACGAGCGAGGAGTTCGAACCGACAAAGGCGCCGGCGCCGATATCGGTGAAGAACTTGTTGTAACCGTCGTAGTTGCAGGTGATCGTGCCGGCGCCGATATTCGCCCCCGCACCGACGCGCGCGTCGCCGATATAGGAGAGGTGATTGATCTTCGCCCCCTCCTCGATTTTGGCCTTCTTCGTCTCTACGAAGTTTCCGATCCGTGCCTTACGACCAATTTCGGAGCCCGGCCGGATGCGCGCGAATGGCCCGATCTGCGCTCCTTCCGAAACCTTCGCTCCTTCGAGATGAGAGAAAGCTTTGATGTGAACGCCATCCGCGATCTCGCAACCGGGACCGAAGACGACGTTCTGACCGACGGTGACGTCGCGACCGAGCTTCGTATCGAAGCTCAAATAGACCGTATCGGGATCGAGGAAGGTGACGCCCTCAGCCATGGCAGCCCGGCGCATCCGCTTCTGAAGTGACGCCTCGGCCGCAGCGAGGTCCGCACGGCTGTTCACGCCCTGAATGTCCGCTTCCGGACAGGTAACGCAAATGCAGTCGAGGCCCGCGTCGCGCCCAAGCGCCACGAGGTCGGTCAGATAATATTCGCGCTGCGCATTGTCATTGGTGAGCCCCCCGAGGAGCGTACCGAAATACCGCGCCGGGACCGCCATGGGTCCACCAAAGCAGAGCTGGATGCAACGCTCCGCCTCCGTCGCGTCCTTGTGCTCGACGATCCGGCGGACCTTGCCGTCTTCGAGCACGACGCGCCCATAGCCGGTCGGGTCTGCCGCCTCAAAACCAAGGATCACGATGTTGCCGCTCTTTCGGCAAGTGTCCGACATGTCCGCAAGCGTCTCCGCGCGGACGAGCGGCGTATCGCCGAAGACCACGAGAACGACGCCGTCTTCATGAGTGATTTCCGGCTGCGCCGTGCGGGCTGCGTCGCCCGTCCCCCGCTGGTTCAACTGCACGACGACGGAAAGGTCCTGCCGCACGCTGCGGGCGTAGGCCGCTACTTCATCCATGTCGGGTCCGACGACGAGAACCGTGCGCGTATCGCCGCCAAACCTGGTGTTGGCAAGGACATGCCCAAGCATCGGCCGGCCCGCAATTTCATGCAGCACCTTCGGCAGGTTCGACTTCATGCGGGTGCCTTTGCCCGCCGCAAGAATGACGGTGCTATGGGCGTTCGACGTCATGGCCTCGATGCTTCTCCGTGTCTCGAATTCCGTGTCGCGCGGCGGAAATGTGCATCTCCCGGCTCCAGCCTGGAAATGAATTTATGTTTCACTATGTTGCCCTGATTCACTCAGGAATAGGTTAAGGGAAGTTCAGCGATTGCGCTCGCGGAGATGCTTCTCCCATGCAAGCGCATGGGTCACGATCGTGTCGAGATCGTCATAGGCAGGCCGCCAGCCGAGAGCCTTTTTGACACGCGCCGGGTCCGAGACGATCGACGCCGGGTCGCCAGCACGCCGGGGCGCCTGCCGGATTTCAAAGGGATGCCCGGCCGCACGTTCCACCGCCCCTAGAACCTCACGAACCGAGAAGCCGTGACCGTATCCGCAATTTGCGACGATGCTGTCTCCGCCCTTTCGCAGGTAGTGGAGCGCCGCGGTATGTGCGTTGGCAAGATCGCTGACATGGATGTAGTCCCGGACGCAGGTGCCGTCCGGTGTCGGATAGTCGTCGCCAAACACTTCGAGGTAAGGTCTCTGGCCAAGCGCGGTCTGACAGGCAACCTTGATCAGATGCGTTGCATTCGCCGTCGACTGGCCGACGCGTCCCATCGGATCTGCGCCCGCCACGTTGAAATACCGCAGGGCTGCATAGGTCAGGTCATGTGCCGCCGCCACGTCCTGCAACATCCACTCCGTCATGAGCTTGGAGCGGCCATAGGGAGACATCGGTTTGAGAGCCGCCTCTTCCGTCGCCGGCGAGACTTCAAGCATCCCATAGACGGCGGCGGTGGAGGAAAAGATGAAGTGGCGAACACCGCCGGCGACGCAGCGCTCGATCAGGGTGCGCGATTTGGTGGTGTTGTTGAGATAGTACTTCAGTGGATCGCTGACGGACTCCGGCACAATGATGGAGCCCGCGAAATGGATGACCCCCTCGACGGCGTGATCGCGCAGGATGCGGTCGACTAGCGCCTCGTCGGCGATATCTCCAGTATAGAGCTTGGCCGCGTCCTGGACCGCCCAGTCAAATCCGGTGGAGAGATTGTCGAGAACGACAACTTCCTCGCCCGCGTTGAGGAGATCGATGACGGCGTGGCTGCCGATATAGCCCGCGCCGCCAGTTACCAGGATGCTCATGGCTCACCTTGCCTGAAACGTGACGTAGGCGAGGTTATACCTTGAATTTCGTCTCCACATAGTTGACGAGCATCGCCACGGACTCTTCCACCGGAAGCGCCGACGTATCGACCACAAGTTCGGGGTTCTCGGGCGCTTCATACGGCGCGGAAATGCCGGTGAAATCCTTGATTTCACCCGCACGGGCCTTCTTGTAGAGGCCCTTCGGGTCTCGCGCCTCGCAGGTCGCGACATCGGCCTTCACAAAAATCTCGTGAAAGTCCTTGTCGGACGCCTGCCGGGCACGGTCGCGGTCCGAGCGGTAGGGCGAAATGAAGGAGGTGATCACGATCACCCCTGCGCGCGCGAAGAGCGCCGCCACTTCGCCGACGCGACGGATGTTTTCAGCCCTGTCTTCCGGCGAAAAGCTCAGATTGGCATTGAGGCCGTGGCGAACGTTATCCCCGTCCAGCACATAGACGTTATACCCCTTGTCGAAGAGCTTTTTCTCAAGCGCCACGGCGACGGTCGACTTGCCGGCGCCAGACAGCCCCGTGAACCAGAGGACGCCGCCTTTATGGCCATTGCGGAAGATGCGCTGCTCGGCGGTGACGCCGTGTTCGACGCGCGTGATATTCGTAGAACGGGAGGTGATGAGGCCGCGCTGGTCTGCATAACCTTCCATCGACACAATACCACCGCCGGCGATGTCGTATTTGTCGATGAGAACGAAGCGGCCGGTACGCGGCGCAGTGGCGAACTCGTCGAGCGCAAGCATGCGGCGCGCGCGAATGACGATTTCGGCAACCTGGTTGCGTTCCACCTGATGCGACGAGGTGTTGGACAGGTCGCTCGTGTCGATGATGCTCTCGATCGACTGAATGGTGACCGGTGCCTCGAGCGTACCGAGTTTGATGCGGTAGCTCTTGCCCTTGGTCATCGGCTCCTGCCCGAGCCAGAATATCCGGGCGCGGAAGACGTCCGTCTCGATCGGCGCCCCCTCGGCATGGCTGATGAGCTCGCCGCGCTCGACGAATATCTGCTCATCGAGCGTAATGCCCACGGACTCGCCCGCGATCGCCTCGGTCGGTGCCTGCTTTCCGGGCACTGTCGACCAGTATTCGATGGATTTGACGCGCGCCTTCTTGTTGGACGGAGAGAACACGATCTCGTCGCCGACAGAGAAGCGGCCTTCTTCGATGCGGCCGGCGATGATGCGGCGGTGATCGAATTTGTAGACGTCCTGCACGGGGAACCGCAGCGGCCGGTCGACCGGAGAGGCATTCGGCATGAAGCTGTCGAGCGCCTTCACCACGGTCGGACCCTTGTACCACGCCATGGCGTCGGATGGCGTCACGATGTTGTCGCCCGCGCGTGCCGATACCGGGATGACGAAGGTCGGCGTCACGCCGATGGAGGTGAGGTAGTCGCGATATTCCTGCTCGATCAGATCGAACTGATCTTTCTCGTAGTTGATCAGGTCCATCTTGTTGACGGCAACGGCGACCTGCCGGATGCCCAGGAGATGCAACAGATAGCCGTGACGGCGCGACTGTTCGCGCACGCCCTCGGCGGCATCGATGATGAGGAGCGCCGCATCGGACTGCGCCGCGCCGGTGATCATGTTCTTCAGGAATTCCTTATGGCCCGGCGCATCGATGATCGTGTAGTCGCGCGCGTCCGTCTTGAACCAGATCTGGCTCGTGTCGATGGTGATGCCCTGGTCGCGCTCCGCCTGCAGCGCATCCATGAGAAAGGCCCATTCGAAGGGAACGCCGCGGCGCTCGCACATCGCCTTGATGGACTCGTATTTGCCGTCCGGCAGCGAGCCTGTATCGTGGAACATGCGGCCGACAAGCGTGGACTTGCCATGGTCGACATGGCCGACGATGACGATACGCAGCAAGTCGCGCGTCGAGGACGGGTTTTGATTCACGGCGGCAAGCCTCACCTTGGCTTCGGATGCTTCGGGCATATGCACTCTCCCTTACAGATAGCCGTCGGCGCGAAGGCGCTCGAAAGCATCTTCCGACTCGTGGTCCATGGCGCGGCCGGAACGCTCGGAGATCCTTGTCGTCCGAAGTTCTTCGATGATCTCCTCGATGGTGGTTGCAGTGCTCGCCACCGGGGAGGTGATGTCCTTGTCGCCAAGCGAACGGAAACGTTTGCCGTCCTTGGCGAAGTAGAGCGGGATCGTCGGGATCTGTTCGCGCAGCGTGTAGAGCCAGATGTCGATTTCCGTCCAGTGCAGCAGCGGGTGCACGCGAATATGCGTACCCGGAGGGAAATCCGTCTTGAACTGGTCCCAGAATTCGGGCGGCTGGTCCTTGAAGTCCCACTGGCCCGTCGCACCGCGCGGACTGAAGACACGCTCCTTGGCGCGGGTCGCTTCCTCGTCGCGGCGAATGCCGGCGAAGAGCGCGTTGAACTTGTGCTTCTCGATGGCCTTCTTGAGACCCGCCGTCTTGCGTGCAGCCGAACGCGCGGCCGGCGGCAGCGTATCGTCGATCTCCTCGATCGGCGGGCAGAGCTCGCGGATGAAGTTCAGGTTCCACTCAGCGGCATAGCGGTCGCGGAACTCGTACATTTCCGGAAACTTCTTTTCCGTGTCGACATGCATGACCGGAAAAGGAACGTGGCCGAAGAATGCCTTCCGCGCGAGCCAGATCATGACGTTGGAGTCCTTCCCCAACGACCACAGCATCGCAATATTCTCGATCCGGTTGAACGCTTCGCGGAAGATGAAAATGCTCTGGCTTTCGAGCTGATCGAGACGATCCATGACTGCCTTCCTGCCCGGCAACGCCTCGCGCCGCCGTCACAAACCACATGAAAAAACAGGAGTTAAATACCAAACCCCGTTATGATATGTGATTTAATCTCCCATGCGTGGCATTGCAAGTGCGAATTGGGCCGGAAAGATGACGCATTCAGCCAGTTCGGCGAGAAAATTCTAGCGCCCTCTCTTTCGCGCCACCGGCGTGCCGCAGCGGGCGGCGGGAACATGCCGGTCGGCAGTGCGCCGGACGGGCCGCGACCGCGCCACCGCAGGCACCGCGCGCCCGCTCCGGCTTATAGCCTTCCCTTCCAGCTTGCGCATCAATGCCTCGATGCGCGCCCTCATTTCGCGCTCGCCGCGGGCCTGCTCCATTTCCCGCTGGCTCCTGCGGCTGCTGGCAATCAGCGCGGTGAGCATCACAAACAGAAGGACCAGCCCCCCAATCGTAACCTGGGTCTCCAGGGACATGCTCCCGAGGAGTTCAGCAACCGACATGTCGTTCCCCATCCAAATCATCAAGCGCGGTCCTCGCGCCCCCAAGGCCGGACTCTATGCAGATTTCGGGCCTTTGCCAGCGCATTGGCGCGTCAAAGGGCAAGGAATGAGGAGAGGAAGAAAGAGCGATTATTTTGCGGGCAAGTGGTCATGTTTTGGGCAGCCGGCAGCGAAAATTATCGGACACCGCCCGGTATGGAGCGGCTTTCGCTGGGCGCGGTGCTTGTGTATGTAAGCCCGACGAATGACGCCGACAAACCACGGGATTGATGCAATGGACGACGCCATCGACAGCCTGATTGCCGGGTACCGCGCCTTCCGCAAGGGCCAGTACCGCCAGAATGAGGAACGATATCAGGCACTTGCCGCACGGCGCCAGCAACCCAAGGCACTCGTGATCGCCTGCTGCGACAGCCGCACGGACCCGGCGATGGTGTTCCAGTCGGATCCGGGAGAGCTCTTCGTGGTGCGCAACGTGGCCAACCTGGTGCCGCCCTACGAGCCCGACAGCCACTACCACGGCACCAGCGCGGCGCTGGAATTTGGCGTCAAGTCCTTGGGAATCAAGGACGTTATCGTGATGGGCCATGCCGGGTGCGGCGGCATCGAGGCGCTCCATGACGGCGCCAAGGGCACCCCGCCACCGGGCGACTTCGTGCCGAACTGGATCTCGCTCGCGGGAGACGTTGCCAGCCAAGTCATTGAAAAACATGGCGATCTCGAGCGCTCAGCGGTACTGCGCCTGATGGAACAGCAGGCCGTCGTCGCCTCGCTCGACCGGCTGCGCACCTTCCCCTTCATCGCCGAGCGCGAGCGGACCGGCGAATTGCGGCTTCACGGCTGGTTTTACGGGATCGGTACCGGAATCCTGTCGGTCTACGACGCCGGTGCGGAGCAGTTCGTCGACGTGATCGAGTAAAAGTCAGGCGTGACTGTCACAATTCGCGCGCCCGGTTTTCCGCCATCGTTCCGGAACCGGATTTCACTGTCATCGTAATGCAATGAAAACGTCACAAAACGGCTCGGATGGCCCCCACTTGTCCCCGGGTCCGGGGATAGGCGCGGCCACCGGCGAAGCCGTCAATCCTCAGGAGCAGCCCGCGGGCACCTCGCCGCGCACATAGTCGCGGAAGACCCACCCGCTCGTCCCGTCCTCGCGCGCGACCTCGCGCCAGTAGTTGGTCCGGTCCCTGCCGAGAAGCCCGATCCGCTCGCAGGCTTCGAGCACGCCCACGACCTTGCCCGAATTATCCGGACTGGCGCGAACATAGACGCTGCCGGCTGCAAAATGCGGATCGGCGAATGAGGCGGAGCCTCCTTCGGGCGCAACGGCAGGTGCCGGATCCACGGAGGCGACAGACGCTCCGGACACGGATTGATTTCCGGGCGTAGCACCCATGTCCGTCGTCACATCCGGCGACGGCGTGGCGGCACGCTCCACCGCGCGGGACACCTCCGGTGCCGGTGTGAAGGATGCTTGCTGCATGACGGCGGGCGGCTCGGTCCGCACCGTGCGGGAACTCATTTCCGTCAGCAAGGGCGCGGCGCTGTCCGCCTGCGCGGAGGGAAGAAGCACGTTACCTGCGACGGGTGTCTTCACGGCGCGCGGCGCAGAAGCTGCTGCGAGAGCAGCCTTTTCCGCCTCGAAGGACGCGACGGCGACCTCGCCGGGCGGCGGCCCTAAATCGATGACGAGCAACGCCGCGAGTACGAGACCGAGCACCGCTCCGCCAGCGACCCAGGCGATACGCCTGTACGAAATCATGGTCCAGGGAAGTTCGGGTTCGGAATAGTCGACCTGCCCGATCGTCTCATTCACTTCTTCGCCGAGACGCGACAGCGGCCGTTCGACATCGACTTCGAGATATTTCGCATAGGCGCGCGTGAAGCCGACGGTCTGCGGCAGCGCGGGCAGAAGCTCGAACTGGGCAGACTCGATCGCCTGCAGATAGATGGGCCTGATGCGGATGGCATCCGCAATATCCTTCAGCGTCAGCCCCGCCGCCTGACGGGCCTCGCGAAGCGTCTGGCCAATTTCCTCTTTGTGTCCTGTCATCCGGAATTCCCGCCGTTCCGACATTCGCAAGGGAGGCTAGCCCGACAGCGTTAACAAGAGTGTATGATTTTGTCTCGTTTCGCTTGATACACACGGAAATTGACGCCGATATGTCGCCTTCCGCCCTGGTCCGCCGGCGCGGCTAGGGAGCTTGGCGCTTTGTCGCTCAACATATAGATGAGTGCTCGTACATGACGGGCAATGGGGGCGCAGTGAGATGACGGCGGAAGACTTCGTATTGGGGCTGCTGATCTTCGCCGCCTCCATCCTCTATTCGTCGGTCGGCCATGCCGGTGCGTCGGGCTACCTCGCGGCCATGGCGCTCTTCGGCCTCGCGCCGGAAGCGATGCGGCCGACGGCGCTCGGGCTCAACATCATCGTCGCCTCGATTGCCGTCTATCGCTACACCCGCGCCGGGCAGAACGACCTGAAGCTCCTCCTGCCCTTCGCCGCCGCCTCGATACCGGCGGCGTTCATCGGCGGCTCGATCGACATTCCGCCTGCTTACTATCGTCCGCTCGTGGGCATCGTGCTGCTCTTCTCCGCCGTTCAGATGGCGCGCACGGCGCGGCAGGCGGTAACCATCGACGCGACGGCGCACCGCCCGCCCCTGCCCGCCTCCATAGCGGCGGGAGGCGCGCTCGGCCTGCTGGCGGGGCTCACCGGAACGGGCGGCGGCATCTTTCTCAGTCCGCTTCTCCTTTTCATGCGCTGGGCGCCGACGAGACACGCGTCGGGTATCGCGGCGACCTTCATCCTGCTGAATTCGATTTCGGGTCTCGCGGGGACGAGCTTCTCCACGGCGGTGCTTCCCGCCGCGCTTCCCATATGGGGCGTCGCCGTTCTCGCCGGCGGCCTCATCGGAACGCAACTCGGCACGCGCATGCTCCCCGTGCCCGGCATCCGCTACGCGCTCGCCGCCGTGCTCGTCGTCGCGGGCGCGAAGATGATTTTTACGTGAGGGGGTGGGGCCTCCGCTCGCGCGTCACATCTTCATGCGCATCTGTCCGAGAAAATCGATCTTGCCGAGTTTCACGCCGCGCGCGCGCAGGATGTCGTAGGCGGTCGTCGCGTGGAAATAGAAGTTCGGGAATGCGAAGGAGAGCAGGTAGTTCTCCGCCGTGAAGGGGAGCTGGCGCTGCCCGAGATGGAAGGCCACGTCCTTGCCTTCGCAGGCGTTGAGCGCGTCGGGCGTCACCTTCTCGAGGCCCGCCTTCGCGTCGTCGACAAGCTTCTGAAGGTCGGCATAGGTGTAGGTGCCGGGATCCTTGGGCGGGTAGCAGGCGCCGGCCTGGACGCCTTCGACGGCGCCCAGCGAGTGCTGCGCGACGGAGGCGATCTGGAAACTGAAGGGCAGCATGTCGTCGATGACGCGCGCCTGGACGATCTCATCGGCGCTCGTGCCCTGCTCCTCGCAGAAGGCGGCGCCCTTTTTCAGGAAGCCGGAGACAGCGCCGAGCGTCTGCAGGTAGTTCGGGACGGTGAGATCGTAGAGCGAGAGGGACATGGGGCGTTTCCTTTGGGGTGAGTTTTTGCGATGGCGGGATGCTGGCGCGGCGTGGACGAAAACACAATGCAATAGAAGTGAAGGCATGGAGGACTCAGCCACCGTCCGCGCCCCCCACCCGGAAAATTCGCGAAGCCGCAAATTTTCCGGCCTCCCCGCAAGGGGGAGGCAAAGAGATCGAGACGAAGGTGAGGAAAAGTGCCGGATCGCGACAGTGCGAAAAGGTGGTGAGCCCTGATGGGATCGAACCATCGACCTACTGATTAAAAGTCAGCCGCTCTACCGCTGAGCTAAGGGCCCGCCGGGAAGGCGCGGGAATCCGCGCGCCTTTCGCTGAGGTGGGCGGAACTTAAGGGGCACGTCCCACGGGGTCAACAGGGGGATTTTCCGGCCGCTGCCGAGTGCGCTTGAGCGACGAAGTGCGGCCCTTGTTCGAGGACCACCCTCCCACAGGGGGAGGGTGGTCCTGATGGATGGGAGCGTGTTTGTGGCAAAGGATTGCCGTGTTTCGTATCCGCATTCAAAGCGCGGCGATGTCGCCGGCGGCCTGGTCGCGCTTGAAGGCGGCGCGGAAGGCTTCGAAGCGGCCCTCGGCGATGGCGGCGCGCATGCCGGCCATGAGCGTCTGGTAGTAATGGACGTTGATCCAGCTCACCAGCATGGAGCCCAGCATCTCTTCCGACTTGATGAGGTGATGGAGATAGGCGCGCGAATAGTCGCGGGCGGCGGGACAGGTGCTTTCCTCGTCGAGCGGGCGCGGGTCGGCCGCGTGGCGCGCATTCTTGAGGTTCACTTTTCCGCGCCGCGTGAAGGCAAGGCCGTGGCGGCCGTTCCGCGTCGGCATCACGCAATCGAACATGTCGATGCCGAGCGCGACGGACTCCACCAGATCGTCCGGCGTGCCGACGCCCATGAGATAGCGCGGGCGGTCCTCCGGCAGAGCGGGCGTCGTGAAATCGAGGACGCGGAGCATTTCCGCCTGCCCCTCACCGACCGCGAGGCCGCCGACCGCATAGCCGTCGAAGCCGATGTCGCGGAGACCCGCCGCGGACGCCCGGCGGAGCGGCTCATAGGTGCTGCCCTGCACGATGCCGAAAAGCGCCATGCCTTCCTTGCGGTGTGGCTGCGCGGCAAAGGCATCCTTCGAGCGGCGCGCCCAGCGCAGCGACAGTTCCATGGAGGATTTCGCTTCCGCTTCCGTCGCCGGAAAGGGCGTGCATTCGTCGAGCTGCATCTGGATGTCGGAGCCGAGCAGGCACTGGATTTCAATCGAGCGCTCAGGCGAGAGCATGTGGCGCGAGCCGTCGATATGGGACTGGAAGGAGACGCCCTCCTCCGTCATCTTGCGGAGCTTCGAGAGCGACATGACCTGGAAGCCGCCGCTGTCGGTCAATATCGCATGCGGCCAGTTCATGAAGCTGTGCAGGCCGCCGAGAGCGGCAACTTCCTCCGCGCCGGGACGGAGCATGAGGTGATAGGTGTTGCCGAGCACGATGTCGGCGCCGGTCGAGCGCACCTGCTCGGGGTAGAGCGCCTTGACCGTGGCCGCCGTACCGACCGGCATGAAGGCGGGGGTGCGGATGTCACCGCGCGGCGTCGAGATGGCGCCGGTGCGTGCGCGCCCGTCCGTTGCCTTGAGGGAGAAGGTGAAGGCGCTCACTTTGCGCTCCCATAAATCAGGCCCCTGTAAATCAAGGTGGCATCGCCATAGGAATAAAAGCGGTACTTCGATGCGACGGCATGGGCGTAGGCGCGCTTCATTTCGTCCGTCGAGCGGAGCGCGGAGACGAGCATGAACAGCGTCGAACGCGGCAGGTGGAAATTGGTCATCAGAATGTCCACGGCCCGGAAGCGGTAACCCGGCGTGATGAAGATGGAAGTTTCTTTCGCAAAGGGATGTACCACACCTTGCGCGTCCGCCGCACTTTCGAGAAGTCGCAGGCTCGTGGTGCCCACGGCGACGATGCGGCCGCCCCTGGCGCGCGCCGCATTGATGGCGGCGGCTTCGCTTTCGGAAATTTCGCCCCACTCGGCATGCATCCTGTGGGCGTCGGTGTCTTCCGCCGTGACGGGCAGGAAGGTGCCCGCGCCGACATGAAGCGTGAGGCGGACGGTGGAGACGCCGCGCGCCTCGAGCGCCGCCATCAGCGCCGGCGTGAAATGAAGGCCGGCCGTGGGCGCGGCGACGGCGCCGGGCTCGGCGGCGTGAAGCGTCTGATAGTCGGCGAGATCGGCCTCATCCGTCGCGCGCTTGCGGGCGATATAGGGCGGCAGCGGCATTTCGCCTGCCTCGGCAATGGCGGCATCGAGCGCGGGGCCTGCGAGCGAAAAGCGCAAGCCCGCCTCGCCGCCTTCGGCCTTCTCCACGACGGTGGCGGAGAGACCGCCCGGAAAGGAGATGGTTTCGCCGGGGGCGAGCTTCTTCGCGGGCCGGAGAAAGGCGCGCCATTCATCGGCGCTCACGCGGCGATGAAGCATGACCTCGATCTTCGCGGTGGCCTCGCCGCGCGCGCGTGTGCCGAAGAGGCGCGCGGGGATCACCTTCGTGTCGTTGAAGACGAGAAGATCGGCGGGCTCGAGAAGGGACGGGAGATCGCGGACGGCGCGGTCGGCGAGCGCGTTTTCATCCGGCCCGATCACGAGCAGGCGCGCCGCATCGCGCGGCCGCGCGGGCCGGAGCGCGATCAACTCCTCCGGCAGCTCGAAATCGAAATCGGAAACGCGCATTGAAGTTCCATGGGCGAGCGAAGCGGCTGTGTTTGCAGTCAAGCGCTGCATATGCCGCCAGGATCACCCTCCCCCTGTGGGAGGGTCGAAATTTGCGAGCGTCAGCGAAGCGAATTTCGGGGAGGGGGGCTCCGTCATCGGCAAATGACTCGCCTCCCGTTTCCCTCGCTCACCCCTCCCCGAAAAACATTTCGCTACGCTCATGTTTTTCGACCCTCCCACAGGGGGAGGGTCGGACTCAAACCAAAGCCCGGGGATATTGAGTTCGCCTCCCCCGTGAATGACGAGGTTGAATATCAGGCCGCATCCGCCGCGACGCGCATCGAGACGATGCGGTCGGGTTCGCGCACGGGCTCGCCGCGCTTCAGCTTGTCGACGGCGTCCATGCCGGAAACAACCTTGCCCCAGACCGTGTATTGCCGGTCGAGGAAGGTGGCGTCGCCGAAGACGATGAAGAACTGGCAGTCGGCGCTGTTCGGGTCCTGCGTGCGGGCCATGGAGCAGACGCCGCGCACATGGGGCTCGGCGGAAAACTCGGCCGGCAGCTTCTTGCCGGAACCGCCGGCGCCGGTGCCCGTCGGGTCGCCGCCCTGCGCCATGAAGCCGTCGATGACGCGGTGAAAGGCAACGCCGTCATAGAAGCCTTCGCGGGCGAGTTCCTTGATCCGCGCGACATGCTTCGGCGCGAGATCGGGACGCATCTCGATCACGACCTTCCCGTGGGGAATTTCCATGATGAGCGTGTTTTCGGGATCGTTGATATCGGTCATGTGTTTCTCGATTTCACTTTACTGTTTGGCATCCGCCGCAACCTGCATCTTCACGATCTTGTCGGGATCGGAAGGCGGTTCGCCCGGCGCGATGTTGTCGACATATTCCATGCCCTCGATAACGCGGCCGAAAAGCGTGTACTGCCCGTCGAGGAAGCTCGCATCGTCGAAGACGATGAAGAACTGGCTGTTGGCGCTGTTGGGGCTGGACGAGCGGGCCATGCCGACGGCGCCGCGCGTGAAGCTCTCCTTGTTCGTGAACTCGGCAGGGAGATCGTCCTTGAAGGAGCCGCCCATGCCCGTGGCCGTCGGGTCACCCGTCTGCGCCATGAAGCCCGGGATCACGCGGTGGAAGAGGAGGCCGTCATAGAAGCCTTCGCGCGACAGCTCCTTGATGCGTTTCGCATGTTCCGGTGCGATCTCCGGCAGGAGCTCGATGACGACGCGGCCATCCTTGAGGTCGAGATAGATGGTGTTTTCCGGGTCGGCCGCAAGTGCCTTTCCCGAGAGCCCGGCAAGGGCGAAAAGGGCGACGAGTGCCGCCGTCAGTCCACGCATGAGATACTCCTGTCAGATGCGGCCCTCGCGCCGCTTATTTCCCTTGGGCCTTTACGGCCGCCAGCACTTTCGCCTTCACCGAAGACGGCACGAAGGGCGTGATGTCGCCGCCCATGGATGCGATCTGGCGCACCAGTGTCGAGGAGATGAACTGCGTCTCCGGCGAGGCGGCGAGAAAGACCGTCTCGACATGCGGGTTCATGACGCGGTTCATGCCGACCATCTGGGTTTCGTACTCGAAATCGACGGCGCCGCGCAATCCGCGGATGATGACGGTGGCGCCGTGCTCGTCCGCCGCGTTGACGACGAGGCCGGAGAAGGACGCCGTCGAGATTTTCGAGCCGACCTCCTTCGCGATGGGGCCCGCCTCCGCCTCGATGAGCGCGAAGCGTTCCTCGAGCGAAATGAGCGGCGTCTTGGTGGCGTTGACGCCGATCGCGACCACGAGATGATCGACGAGCTTCAGACCCCGCCGGATCACGTCGAGATGTCCGTTCGTCATCGGGTCGAAAGTGCCGGGATAAAGACCGACGCGCGCCATGCCCTCTCCTATTCTTCTTCCGGGCCGTTTTCGCCCGTTTCCTCGACACGCGACACGGAAACGACGCGCTCGCCGGGATCGGTGCGGAAGATGGTGACGCCCTGCGTGCCGCGCGCCTGGATCGAGATGTCGTGAACCGGCACGCGAATGAGCTGACCTGCATCGGTGACCAGCATGATCTGGTCGTCGTCTTCCACGGGGAAGGAAGCGACAAGTTTGCCGTTCCGCTCCGTGATGTCCATGGCGATGACGCCCTTGCCGCCGCGGCCCTTCGCCGGATAGCGGTAGGAAGAGGAGCGCCGTCCATAGCCGCGTTCGGTGACGGCGAGCACGAACTGCTCCCGCGCGCCGAGTTCGGCATAGCGCTCGGGGCTCAGCGTCAGCTCTTCCGAGGGTGCGTCGTCGGCGTCCTCGTCATCGGTCTTCGAGGGACCATCCTCGCCCGCCGCCTCGCCCAGCATGGCACGGCGCATGGCGGCGGCCTGCTTCAGATAGGCCTCGCGCTCGGCGGAGGTCACGTCGACATGGCGCAGGATCGTCATGCCGATCACCTCGTCGCCCTCGTCGAGCTTGATGCCGCGCACGCCGGTGGAGGTGCGGCCCGCGAAGACGCGGACATCGGCGACGGCAAAGCGCGCGGAGCGCCCGCCGGCGGCGGTCAGCAATACGTCGTCGTCTTCCGTGCATATCTGGACGCCGATGATGCTGTCGCCCGCATCGTCGAGCTTCATCGCGATCTTGCCGTTGCGGTTGATCTGGACGAAGTCCGAAAGCTTGTTCCGCCGGACGCCGCCGCTCTTCGTCGCGAACATGACGTGCAGGCTGTCCCAGCTCGCTTCATCCTCCGGCAGCGGCATGACGGTGGTGATGTATTCGCCCTGATCGAGCGGCAGAATGTTGATCATCGCCTTGCCACGCGCCTGGGGCGTCGATTGCGGCAGGCGCCAGACCTTGAGCTTGTAGACCATGCCCGTGGAGGAGAAGAAGAGCATGGGCGTGTGCGTGTTCGCGACGAAGAGGCGGGTAACGAAATCCTCTTCCTTCGTGGACATGCCCGACCGGCCCTTGCCGCCACGTCGCTGCGCCCGGTAGGTCGAAAGCGGCACGCGCTTGATGTAGCCGTGATGGCTGACCGTGACGACCATGTCCTCGCGCTGGATGAGGTCCTCGTCCTCGAACTCGCCCTCGGCCTCCGCGATCTCGGTGCGGCGCGGCGTCGCGAATTCGTTGCGAACGGCGGTGAGTTCCGTCCGCATGATGTCGAGCACGCGGTCGCGGGAACGCAGAATGGCGAGAAAATCCTCGATCTTCTCGCCGAGACCTTTCAGTTCGTCGCCGATCTCGTCGCGGCCAAGCGCGGTCAGGCGCTGCAGGCGAAGTTCGAGGATCGCCCTCGCCTGCTCCTCGGACATGCGGATCGTGCCGTCCTCCGCGAGGAGGTGGCGCGGATCGTCGATGAGCGCGATCAAGGGCGCGATATCGCGAGCCGGCCAGTCCCGCGTCATCAGGCTTTCGCGGGCCGATGCCGGATCGGGCGCGGTGCGGATGAGCTTGATCACCTCATCGATATTCGCGACCGCGATGGCGAGGCCGACAAGCACATGAGCCCGGTCGCGCGCCTTGTTGAGTTCGAACTTCGTCCGCCGCGAAATCACTTCCTCGCGGAAGGCGACGAAGATTTCGAGGAACTGCTTGAGGTTCATCAGCTCCGGGCGGCCGTGATCGAGCGCAAGCATGTTGCAGCCGAAGCTCTGCTGCAGCGGCGAGAAACGGTAGAGCTGGTTCAGCACGACATCCGGCACGGCGTCGCGGCGAAGCTCCACGACGACGCGCATGCCGTTGCGGTCGGACTCGTCGCGCAGATCGGCGATCCCCTCGATGCGCTTTTCACGCACGAGGTCCGCGATCTTCTCGACCATCGACGCCTTGTTCACCTGATAGGGAATTTCGGTGATGATGAGCGCCTGGCGATCCTTGCGGACTTCCTCGATATCGACACGCCCGCGCACGACGACGGAACCCTTGCCGGTGTGATAGGCCGAACGCGCGCCTTGCCGCCCGAGCATGATGCCGCCGGTCGGGAAATCGGGCGCGGGAATATGCTCGATCAACTCGTCGATGGTGATGGACGGATTGTCGATGAGCGCGATGCAGCCGTCGATCACCTCGCCGAGATTGTGCGGCGGGATGTTGGTCGCCATGCCGACGGCGATGCCGTTCGCGCCATTGACGAGGAGGTTCGGCAGTTCGGCTGGAAGAACGACGGGTTCCTTTTCGGTGCCGTCGTAATTGTCCTTGAAGTCGATCGTGTTCTTGTCGATGTCGTTCAGCAGCGAATGCGCGGTCTTGGCCATGCGCACTTCGGTGTAACGCATCGCGGCGGGCGGATCGCCGTCGACGGAGCCGAAATTGCCCTGCCCGTCGAGCAGCGGCAGGCGCATGGAGAAATCCTGCGCCATGCGGACCAGCGCGTCGTAGATCGACTGGTCGCCATGCGGGTGATACTTGCCGATGACGTCGCCGACCACGCGGGCGGATTTGCGATAGGGCTTGTTCCAGTCGTAGCCGTTCTCGTTCATCGAGAAGAGGATGCGGCGGTGAACGGGCTTGAGGCCGTCCCGCGCATCGGGCAGCGCGCGGCTCACGATCACGCTCATCGCGTAGTCGAGATAGGAGCTGCGCATCTCCTCTTCGATGGAAATGGGCGCGACGTCGCGCTCCGGCGGCGGCCCGCCGGCGGAAGAACCTCCCGGCCCGGCAGGCGGCAAATCGCCCGAGCCGTTCAGGCCGTCGCCCATGCCGGTATCGTCGCCCGGGCCCGGCTCATCACCCGGAATGTCGCTGTCTTGCGTATCGGACAAGTGTTTTTCTGACGTTTGGGAGCATCGCCGCAGCAGCCTGAAACCCCGCCCGCGCGACACCCAGAAGGAACGAAAAAGAGGCCATCCGGCTGCCGCCGAATCCCTCTCGTTTACTGTTTGACAGACTATCAGTTCCGCCCCGTCACGGCAACTTCAAACGCGCCGCCGGGCGGGTTGTAACCCGCTGAAATAAAAGAGAAAAATACGCCGATCGAAAGCCCTAGAGCAGATCATGATCGGATGGAATCATATCGCGATTCCATCCGATCATGAAAATCTGCTCGTCGCTTATAGTCTGGACCGTTTTCCGAACCAGCAGGTGGTTCCACCTGCCTGGAAAACGGTCTGGCGGCGCCCCCTCATTCGATGCGGAAAAGGACCGCCGTCGCGTCGTCGTGACGCTTGAACCTGGGATATGAAAGGCAGTCCGGATCCTCCATCGCCTCGACGTGACGGACCTCTGCGACGATGGAGCGAAGCCCGCCAAGCGCGGCACGGCGCACGAGTGTCGCCGGGTCGATGCGGTGGTAGTCGAAGACGAGGGAACCGAAACCGTCGCTGAAGAGAAGGCCTGTCACGGGACGCGCCAGCGGAATTTCCCAATAGCGCATATGAGCGGTCGCCTCGGGGTCGATGCCGAGAATCCAGTAGCCTTCCTCAGTGTTCTGACGGCGGCGACTGTCGCGCAGATAGGCCATGATGGCGGCATTGTCGAATGGACGTTCGCCGGGCGCGAGCGCCGCAATCAGCTCCGCCGTGCGGCTCATGGCGCGCGCCTCGCGCGAGGTGTGCTTCACCCCGAAGACGCGCGCCTCGTCGCTCTCGTCGTCGAGAAGGATGAGGCCGCAATCGGCGAAGTTCGCGCAGGCGAGTTTGTCTTCGCCGGCGTGGATCATCGCCATGGCCGCGCTCGGCCATTCGTGGCGGCCGTTCGGCGGACGAAGACGCTCCTGCTCGAAACGGTGCGCGAGCGTCTCGATGGTGAAGCGGACAAGGCCGTGAAGATCGGCGCCGTAGCGCGCGGCATTGGCCCCGAAAAGCGCGCTCGCCTGATGCGCGAGCCAGTGCGCACCCGTCTCGGCACCGATCAGCGGACCGTCGGCGACATCCGTCGCGCCGTCGATCACCCAGGCATGCGCGCCTTCGTAGCCGAAGGCATCTTCATTGGCCTTGTCCGGGTTGCCGGGATCGGTGAGCGTTTCGAGGATGCGGAGCATGGCAAGAAGCTACACGACACGCCCGCTCCGAAAAAAGCCGCCTAGAACGGAATTTCGTCGTCGAGGTCCTGGGAGAAATTGCCCCGGCCGCCACCGCCGCCCGACGAGCCGCCGCCGAAATCGTCCGAGCCGCCGTAATCGCCGCCGCCGCCCGAGGAACCGCCGCCGGAACGGCCATCCAGCATGGTCAGCGTGGAATTGAAGCCCTGCAGCACGACTTCGGTCGAATAGCGTTCCTGGCCGGACTGGTCGGTCCATTTGCGGGTCTGCAACGCGCCCTCGATATAGACCTTCGCGCCCTTCTTCAGATATTGCTCGATGACCTTGCAGAGGCCTTCGTTGAAGACGACGACGCGGTGCCACTCGGTCTTTTCCTTGCGCTCGCCGGTGTTCTTGTCGCGCCAGCTCTCCGAGGTCGCGATGCGCAGATTGGCAATGGGACGGCCGTCCTGCGTGCGGCGGATCTCGGGGTCGGCGCCCAGATTACCGATCAGGATGACCTTGTTGACGCTGCCTGCCATGTTTTTGTCCTCGTGGATTAGCTGCCCGTTGCGCGGACCCTAGCCGCAGGGACCGCCGGGAACCAGCGCTCTCGATAAAAAAGCTGTGGATCAAACGATAAGGGAAATCCCGACCAGAAGCAGCGCTGTCCAGAAAGCAATCATGCAGCCCATGATTACCGTCTGCCGCCGGAATGCGCTCCCGACCATCTCTCGCGTTGCCGGTTGATTTCCGGCGCTCCCTTGCCGCATGGCTACCCCGCTTTATGTTCTTGTTATGTTCTCATAAACGCAAATCTGCGGCAAGATGAAATCGGCTTCGCATGATTCTTTGTCGCGCGGGGCTCTGAGCCCTTGAAGCTGGCCCTGCCGCCCTACATACATGAAGCCTGAGACCAAGCCGCAATCCCCGCACAGCATGACGCGCGCCGCCCCGAAAGGGTCCGGCCGCGCCCGTAAGAGTTCCGGCCCGATGACCACCCCTTCGAAGAAGACCGCGCCCGGCAGGCACAGCGACACCCAGAACCGCTTTATCCGCGTCATCGGCGCGCGCGAGCACAATCTGTGCGATGTCAGCGTGGAGCTGCCGCGCGACGAGCTGATCGTGATTACGGGACTTTCCGGTTCGGGCAAGTCGTCGCTCGCCTTCGACACGATCTATGCCGAGGGACAGCGGCGCTATGTCGAAAGCCTGTCGGCCTATGCGCGGCAGTTCCTCGAAATGATGCAGAAGCCGGATGTCGACCAGATCGACGGCCTCTCGCCCGCCATTTCCATCGAGCAGAAGACGACCTCGCGCAACCCGCGCTCGACGGTCGGCACGGTCACCGAAATCTACGACTACATGCGCCTTCTCTGGGCGCGCATCGGCATTCCCTATTCGCCCGCGACGGGCCTGCCCATCGAAAGCCAGACGGTCACCCAGATGGTCGACCGCGTGATGGCGCTGCCGGAGGGCACGCGGCTCTTTCTGATGGCGCCGATCATCCGCGGCCGCAAGGGCGAGTACCGCAAGGAATTCGCCGAGCTGCAGAAGAAGGGCTTCCAGCGCGTGAAGGTGGACGGCACCTTCTATGAGATCGCGGATGTGCCCGCGCTCAACAAGAAGCTGAAGCACGACATCGACGTGGTGGTGGACCGCATCGTCGTGCGCGGCGATCTCGGCAACCGGCTCGCAGACAGTTTCGAAATTGCGCTCGACCTTGCCGACGGCATCGCCGTGGTGGAGATGGCCGATGCAAAAAAGGGGGAGGACGCCGAGCGCATCATCTTCTCGTCGCGCTTCGCCTGCCCCGTTTCGGGCTTCACCATCGACGAGATCGAGCCGCGCCTCTTCTCGTTCAACAACCCCTTCGGCGCCTGCCCCGCCTGCGACGGGCTCGGCACGCAGTTCTACATGGACCCCGAACTCGTCGTTCCCGACCCCGGCCTGTCGCTGAAGAAGGGGGCGATCGCGCCATGGTCGCGCTCGACCTCGCCCTATTACACGCAGACGCTGCAGGCGCTGGCGAAGCAGTACAAGTTCTCGATGACGGCGCCCTGGTCGCAGCTTCCCGAGGAAGCGCAGAACGTGATCCTCTACGGGTCGGGCGAGGAAGCGGTGACCTTTGCCTATGACGACGGCATGCGCTCCTACAAGACGAAGAAGCCCTTCGAAGGCGTGATCCCGAACCTCGAACGGCGCTGGCGCGAAACGGACAGCGCCTGGGCGCGCGAGGAAATCGAACGCTATCAGGGCATCACCAATTGCGAGGATTGCGGCGGCTATCGCCTGAAGCCGGAAGCGCTCGCGGTGAAGATCGCAAAGCGCCATATCGGCGAAGTCACGCAGATGTCGATCCGCGAAGCCGACGCCTGGTACCGAGACCTCGGCGAACAACTGAGCGCGAAGCACAACGAGATCGCCGGCCGCGTGCTGAAGGAAATCCGCGAGCGGCTGCACTTCCTCAACAATGTCGGGCTCGATTATCTGACGCTGTCGCGCAACTCGGGCACGCTGTCGGGCGGCGAGAGCCAGCGCATCCGGCTTGCCTCGCAGATCGGCTCCGGCCTCACCGGCGTTCTCTATGTGCTGGACGAGCCCTCCATCGGCCTCCATCAGCGCGACAATGACAGGCTTCTCGAAACGCTGAAGCGCCTGCGCGATCTCGGCAACACGGTGATCGTGGTCGAGCATGACGAGGACGCGATCCGCACCGCCGATCATGTGGTGGACATGGGACCGGGCGCCGGTATCCATGGCGGCAAGGTCGTCGCGGAAGGAACGCCCGACGACATCATGGCCAATCCCGAGAGCCTGACCGGGCAATATCTCACCGGCTTCCTGCAGGTGCCGGTGCCCGCGACGCGGCGGACGGGCAACGGCAAGCGCGTGAAGATCACGGGCGCGCGCGAGAACAACCTGAAGAACGTGACGGCGGAAATTCCGCTCGGCACCTTCACCTGCGTCACGGGCGTTTCCGGCGGCGGCAAGTCCACTCTCCTCATCGAGACGATCTACAAGGCCGTGGCACGCAGGCTCAACAACAGCCGCGAACATCCAGGCACCTTCGACGAGATTTTCGGGCTCGAATATCTCGACAAGATCATCGACATCGACCAGTCGCCCATCGGCCGCACGCCGCGCTCGAACCCGGCGACCTATACCGGCGCCTTCACCTTCATTCGCGACTGGTTCGCCGAACTGCCGGAGGCCCGCGCGCGCGGCTACAAGCCCGGCCGCTTCTCCTTCAACGTGAAGGGCGGCCGCTGCGAGGCCTGCCAGGGCGACGGCGTCATCAAGATCGAGATGCACTTCCTGCCGGATGTCTATGTGGAATGCGATGCCTGTCACGGGCACCGCTACAACCGCGAGACGCTGGAGGTAAAGTTCAAGGAGAAGTCGATCGCCGACGTCCTCGAGATGACGGTCGACGAGGCGGCCTCGTTCTTCAAGGCGGTGCCCGCGGTGCGCGACAAGATGGAAGTGCTGCAGCGCGTCGGCCTAGGCTACATCAAGGTCGGCCAGCAGGCGACGACGCTTTCGGGCGGCGAGGCGCAACGCGTGAAACTCGCCAAGGAACTCTCGAAGCGCGCGACGGGCCGCACGATCTACATTCTGGACGAGCCGACGACCGGCCTTCATTTCCACGACGTGGCGAAGCTTCTAGAGGTGCTGCACGAGCTGGTCGAGAGCGGCAACACTGTAGTGGTGATCGAGCACAATCTCGAAGTCATCAAGACGGCGGACTGGATCATCGATCTCGGCCCCGAAGGCGGCGATGGCGGCGGCGAGATCGTGGCAGCCGGCACGCCGGAAGATGTGGCCGCCGAGCCCCGCTCCCACACCGGCCATTATCTGAAGGAACTCTTCAAGCGCCGGCCGGGCAAAGGCGCCTCCGGGAACGAGGGGACCACGAAATCCCGCAAGGCGAGCGCGGCCGCAAAGAGCAATGTGAAGGCGAGCAAATCTGCGCCGAAGGCGAAGTCCGGCGGCCCGAAGCGGAAAAAGACGGCTTGAGGCGCACGCAGGCGTTTCCGCACCGCCTCAAACTGTCTATAACCAGCCCCGTGATTTCAGGCTGGTGAATGCGGGAACGGGGGCCGATGCCGGGGGTATCGTTCAGTCGGCGCGACTTTCTGAAGCTGTTCGGCGCAACGGCGGGATGCTTCGTGGCGACGGCTGCCACGTCGCCCTTCCTGCCGAAACTCGGCGCCGCCTACGCAGCACCCGGCGCTTTCCACTTTCCCCAAGGCCTCGCCTCCGCCGACCCGCAGCCCGATGCCGTGATGCTCTGGACGCGCGTGGAAGCGTTCGACAGAGGGGCGACGCTGCCGAACGGCGATGTCGACCTCTATGTGCAGGTCGCCACCGACATGAATTTCGAGACGGTGGTCGTCGAGCAATCGGTGCGCGCGAGCAAGGCATCGGACCACACGGTTCGCATCTTCGTGCAGGGACTGAAGCCGGACACGGTCTATTATTACAACTTCTATGCCGGCGGCGACCGCTCGCCCTACCCCGGCCGCACGCGAACCGCACCGCTTCCCGGCGCCAAGCGCAAGGTGCGTTTCGCCAGCGTTTCCTGCCAGAGCTATGAGGCCGGTTACTACGGCGCCTGGCGCCGGCTCGTGAACGACGACATCGCCGCCGCACCGGACGAGCAGATCGATTTCGTGTTGCATCTGGGCGACTTCATCTACGAGCGCACCGGCGATGTGCCGGAGGATCGTCCGCTCGCACGGCTCGTCGGGCCGCTTCCCGATGGCAGCGAACCCTGGGAACCGGACGGCACGCGCGACTGGTGGCGCAAGGGAGGTCAGGCGGCGGTGACGCTCGCCGACTACCGGCATCTCTACAAGACCTATCTCACCGATCCGGACCTGCAGGCGGCGCGGGCGCGCTTCCCGTTCGTGTGCACGTGGGACGACCACGAATTCACGAATGACGCATGGCAAAGCTACGGCAGTTATTTCGGCGACGGAGAGCCTGCACAGAAGCGCAAACTGGCCGCGAACCGCGCCTGGTTCGAATTCGTTCCCGCCGTGCTCTCTCAGGCGCCCCGTTTCAACGGCGTCGCATCGCCCGCGCACGACTTCCGCAATGCGCGCGTGGACGATGCGCCGATGGAAGCGCATGACGGCGATTTCCTGTTCGAGGGCGAAAACGCGAAGGCCCTGTCGAGCCTGACCATCTATCGCACGCTTCGCTGGGGCGCGATGCTCGATCTCGTCGTGACGGATCTGCGCTCCTATCGCAGCCCGCCGGTGATGAACGAGGAAACCAGAGCGCTGATCGCGGGGGCGCCGGTGCCGCCGGTTCGGGTCGTGAAGCTGCTCGATTCGGGACAGACCGCGAATGACGGCAATCCACCCGCGACCATCGCCTATGGCGACCGCGAGATAGAGAACCCGCGCGCCGCAGCGCCGGCCGGCACGCATATGGGCGGTCCGCAAAAGGCCTGGTTCAAGGACGTCATGAAAGCCTCGAAGGCCGAATGGCGCATCTGGACGAACAGCTGTCCGGCACTTCAGATGCGGCTCGACTTCTCGCAAATTCCCTTCGCCGGTCTGGAAGACGGTTATGTCGGCACCGACGCATGGCAGGGCTATCCGGGCGAACTTTCCGAGCTGCTCTCGTTCCTGAGAGACGAAAATATCGGCAACGTGATCTCGCTCTCGGGCGACTACCATGCTTTCGCGGCAGGGCGCCTGCCGGCGGACCCCGACGCCGAAACGCTCGCCTGCCCTGCCGTCGAGTTCCTGACGGCGGCGATCAGCTCCGGTTCGATGTATGAGGGCGTGGACCGGCGCACGCGCGATAACGGCTTCTTCCGCCGGGCAGCCACCATCGAGGATGAAGATGGCCGTCAGCCGAACTGGAACAACACGCTCGTGAACGGGGTGCGCGCAGGCGTTCTCGTCAATTATTCGAGTTCGGACTACCTGCTGAACCTCGTTCGCAACGACCGCGCGAGCCCCGGCCTCGATTACATCGACTCCGACGCGCATGGATACACGCTCGTCACGCTGGACGAAGGCCATGCGGAAGTCGTGCAGGTGAATGTCGGCGACGTGACGGCCGATGCCGGCCCGGAGGGTTCATCCGTGATACGCAAGACGCGCTTCAGGGTGAAAGGCTGGGCAGGCGGCGAGGAGCCGGTGCTCGAAGGCCCCGATTTCGAGGGCAAACCGCCCTATCCCTGGAAGGCCGAGGCAAAGCCCGATCCGCAGCCGGTTTGACGGGGGGGCGTCACCCGCTAAGCTTCTCGCCAACAAAACAGGGGCGAGGAACAGAGGATGAGCTTTCCGGAGTATGCGGCCAACGACGCGCTTGGCCTGGCGGAACTGGTGCACAAGGGGGAAGTCAGCCCGAGCGAACTCGCGGAAGAAGCGATCGCGCGCATCGAGAAGCATAATCCCGCGCTCAACGCCGTTATCCTGAAGCTCTACGATCTCGGCCGCCAGATGGCGAAGGCCCCGGTGGAAGGCCCCTTCAAGGGCGTGCCTTTCCTGCTGAAGGACGCCTTCGGCGACATCGCCGGCTATCCGACGCGGCTCGGCTCCCGCTTCAAATCCGACGAACCGGTGAAAGAGGATACGGTACTCGCCAAGCGCTTCCGGGCGGCGGGCCTGACCTTCCTCGGCAAGACGAACGTGCCGGAGTTCACGCTGCTGCCGACGACCGAGTCCGCGCTTTACGGTGCCGCACACAACCCGTGGAACGTGAACCATTCGACCGGCGGTTCGTCGGGCGGCGCGGCGGCCGCCGTCGCCTCCGGCATGGTGCCGGTCGCGCACGCGAATGACAGCGGCGGTTCGATCCGCATTCCGGCATCGAGCTGCGGACTTGTCGGCCTCAAACCCACGCGGGCCCGCACATCGCTCGGTCCCGACTATGGCGACGTTCTGAGCGGGCTCTGTCACGAGCACGTGCTGACGCGCACCGTGCGCGACTGCGCCGCCATGCTCGACTGCATTCATGGGAACGAGCCGGGCGATCCTTACGTGGCGCCGCCGGTTACGGGCAGCTTCCTCGACGAGACGAAGCGAAAGCCCGGCAAGCTGCGCATCGCTTTCAGCAGAACGAACCCGGCAGGCGCACCGCTGCACGCCGATTGCGTGAAGGGCGTGGAGGCGACCGCGAAAGTGCTCGCCGACCTCGGGCATGAAGTGGTGGAGGCCGCGCCGCCATTGAGGGCAGAGGAACCCGGCAACCTGTTCCTGCCCTTGTGGGCGGCATGGCTTGCCTCTGAAATCGAACTCGAAACGGCACGCCGCGGACGCGGACCGAAAGACGACGAACTCGAACCGCTGACGCGCGGTCTCTACGAAATCGGCAAGACGGTGAGCGCCGCGCAATATCTGATGCTGGTGAAAGAGGCGCAGGCCCTCACCCGCCGCATCGCAGGCTTCATGGCAAGCCATGACGTGTGGCTAACGCCGACGCTCGCGTCGCCGCCGATCCCGCTCGGCCTCATCAATACCAACGAACCGGACCCAATCGCGGCCTTTGCGCCCGCCGTCGACTATGTGCCCTTCACGCCGATCCAGAACCTGACGGGCCAGCCCGCCATGTCGTTGCCGCTCGCCATGTCGTCGGACGGTTTGCCGGTCGGCATGATGTTTTCCGCGCGCTTCGGCGACGAGGCAACGCTGTTCCGTCTTGCGGCGCAGCTTGAGGAGGCGATGCCCTGGAGGGAGCGGCATCCGCAAATCTGGAACTGAAGAACAAACCGGGAGGAACGGTAATGAGCTTTGCAGAATATGCGGATCACGACGGCCTCGGCCTCGCCGACCTTGTGAAGAAAGGCGACGTGACGCCGCTCGAACTCGCGGATGCCGCGATCGAACGCGCCGAGCGCCACAATGGAACGCTCAACGCCGTCGTCTACAAGGCTTATGACGAGGCGCGCGAGGCGGCGAAAGGCAAACTGCCGGACGGTCCCTTCAAGGGCGTGCCGTTTCTCATCAAGGATCTCGGCACGGAAGTGAAAGGCTGGCCGCGCACGAGCGGCAGCAAATTCGTCGCCCATGTCGTTGACGATCACGACAGCACGCTGGTGCAGCGCTTCCGCGCGGCGGGCACCGTGCTCTTCGGCAAGACCAACACGCCCGAATATGGCATCACCGGGACGACGGAATCGCGCCTGCTCGGTCCCTGCCGGAACCCCTGGGACCCTGCCCGCATTTCGGGCGGCTCATCCGGCGGCGCGGCCTCGGCGGTGGGCGCCGGCATTCTCCCCCTCGCCCATGCCTCCGACGGGCTCGGCTCGATCCGCATTCCTGCTGCCTGTTGCGGCCTTGTCGGCATGAAGGTGACGCGCGACCGGAACCCGCAGGGCCCGGACGATTTCGACCGCGCCATCGGCTTCAGCGTCGATCATGTAGTGAGCCGCACGGTGCGCGACAGCGCGGCCATGCTGGACGCGACGGGCTATCCCGAACCCGCCTCCCCTTATGCGCCGCCGCCGAAGGAGCGGCCCTATATGGATGAGATCACGAAGAGCCCGGGCAAGCTCAGGATCGCCTGGTCGAGCGAGACGCCGGGCGGCAAGCCGATCCATCGGGAAATCCAGGCCGCCCTCGAAAAAACGGCGGATGTGCTGGGCAAGCTCGGCCATACCGTCATGCCGCGCGGCCTCGGCATCGATTACCGCGCACTCTACCGGGCGCAGGGCGCCGTTTCCGGCTCGAACTTCGCGGCGGGCATGATGCGCCGGATCGAGGCGATGGGCCGCGAACCCGAACAGGACGAACTGGAGCCGCTCACCTGGGCGGGCTTCAAGAACGGCAGCAGGCTCACCGGCGCGCAGGCCATGTGGGGCTGGCAGCAGCTTCGGCTGATGAACCGGCAGGTACTGGCGACCTTCGAGGAGGTGGACGTCTATCTCTGCCCGGTGCTCGGCCAGTTGCAGCCCGAGATCGGGTTTCTGGGGCCAGACCAGGAGGCACGCGAACTGAACAAGCGGCAGGGCCAGGTTTTCCCCTTCACCCCGCCCTTCAATTTCACCGGCCAGCCCTCGCTCTCACTGCCGCTCTGGCAATCCGAAAGCGGGCTCCCCATCGGCATGATGTTCACCGCGCGCTATGCCGATGAGGCGACGCTGTTCCGGCTCGCCGCCCAGCTCGAGAAGGAACTGCCCTGGAAGGACCGGCGGCCGCAGGTGTGGAACTGAGGGGGGATTGAGGAGCGGTTTTACCCCCAATTCGTCACGGCCCGATTTATTCGGGCCGTCCACGTCTTCGCGGCATATCGTGAATGGAAGACGTGGATGGCCCGGACGAGCCGGGCCATGACGGTTTAAGGAAGATTCAACGGCCCTACTTGGGCCTTCCTCGTTTCCGCGCTACAAAGCGCCCCATGACGAAGGACATCGCACCCGTACACGTGATCGGCGCCGGCATGGCGGGCTCGGAGGCTACATGGCAGCTCGCGCAGGCCGGCGTGCCAGTGGTGCTGCACGAGATGCGGCCCATCGTGAAGACGGACGCCCACCATACGGAGGGCTTTGCCGAACTCGTCTGCTCCAATTCCTTCCGCTCGGACGACCCGGAGCTCAACGCCGTCGGCCTGCTGCATGAAGAAATGCGTCGCGCGGGCTCGATCATGATGGAGGCGGCGGAAGTCGCGCGCGTGCCGGCGGGCGGTGCGCTCGCCGTCGACCGCGACATCTTCTCGGCCTATGTGACGGAGAAGCTCAGCGCGCATCCTCTCGTGACGGTGGAGCGCGGCGAGATCAAGGGGTTGCCGCCTCGCGACTGGGACAAGGTGATCATCGCGACGGGGCCGCTCACCTCCGACGCATTGGGAAAGGCGATCAGCGAGGTCACCGGCGCGGACGAACTCGCCTTCTTCGATGCCATCGCGCCCATTGTCTATCGCGACAGCATCGACATGTCGGTTTGCTGGTTCCAGTCGCGCTACGACAAGGAGAGCGCGGGTACGACGGGCCCTGCGGGCGCGGGCAAGGACTACATCAACTGCCCGATGACGCGCGAACAATATGAAGGCTTCGTTGAGGCGCTGCTGACCGGCGGCAAGACCGAGTTCAAAGAATGGGAAACCTCGACGCCCTATTTCGACGGCTGCTTGCCGATCGAGGTGATGGCGGAGCGGGGCGCGGAGACGCTGCGCTTCGGACCGATGAAGCCCGTGGGCCTCACCAATCCGCACAACCCGGACGTGAAGGCCTATGCCGTCGTGCAGCTTCGCCAGGATAACGCGCTGGGCACGCTCTACAACATGGTCGGCTTTCAGACGAAGCTGAAACATGGCGAGCAGACGCGCATCTTCCGCACCATTCCCGGACTTGAGAACGCTGAATTCGCGCGGCTCGGCGGACTGCACCGCAACACCTTCATCAACAGCCCGAACCTGCTCGACGGCATCATGCGGCTGAAGAACGATCCGCGACTGCGCTTTGCCGGGCAGATCACCGGCGTCGAGGGCTATGTGGAGAGTGGCGCGATGGGGTTGCTTGCGGGCCGCTTCGCCGCCGCCGAACGACAAGGCCAAGCCGTCACGCCGCCGCCGCGCACGACGGCGCTCGGCGCACTGCTCGCGCATATCACAGGCGATGCGAACGCCGCGACGTTCCAGCCGATGAACGTGAATTTCGGCCTCTTCCCCGAGCCGGAAGTGCCGCGCGACGAAAACGGCAAGCGCCCGCGCGGGAAAGCCAAGGCCCCTGCCCGCAAACGGGCCTACACGTCGCGCGCGCTGCGCGACCTCGAAGGCTGGCTTCGTCCGAAAGCGGAAGCCGCCGAATAGTCAGATCCGGTTCGTGATGTTGCGCCCCATCAGCCGGAGCTGACGCCGGTAAGCAGGCACCTCAACCGGCGTCTTGAATGGATCGAAGCCTGGCGCCGTCATGAGATTCAGATAACGATCGCAAAGCGAGGCAGGCAGCAGCGCCGGAAGAAGAACCGCATCGTAGGGTGCGGCGCGCGCGGAAGAGAGATGCTCGCGCGCGCGGGACGCCACGTCCATGATCGCGCCGCGCAACTCCTCGTTCATCTTGCCCGCAAGCACATCATGCGGATCGACATTGCGCGCGAGCAGAATGTCTGCGGGCAGCATCAGCCGTCCCTGCGAGGCATGAAGGGGAAGCGCGCGCAGAAGACCTGTCAGCGCATAAGCGATGCCCGCATGACGGATCGCCTCTGCTGCCGCCTCCGCCTTTTCCGCATCGATCGCCTGTGCGGCGAGCCGCATCACGGAGGAGGAGGTCGCCTCGGTATAAGCCTCAAGCGCGCCCATGTCTTCGAAGACATCTTCGGACAGATCGCGCTCGCGCGCATCCGCAAGGCCCGCGAGCGCGCCGGTCGCAAAGGCATCTGCCTCATGGAGCGCGACGGCGGCGGCGTGACCTCGCGTTTCGCCGCGCGGCAGCCCCTCCAAGGTTTCCCGCCACCATTGCAGCCGGATGTGACCCATCATCGGTTCGCTGACCGTCTCGGCGACACGGGCGATTTCGAGATTAAAGGCATAGAGCGCAACAAGCGCGGGCCGCTTGAGCGGAGGCGCGAAAAGGAGCGTCAGAAAGCGGTCGTGATCATGCGCGCGCAACTCATCGAGGCACATGCGCATGCTTTCGCTCAGTCCACCTGTTCGGCTGTCCTTCGTCATGAGGTTTTACCTAAAGCAAACGGGGCCGCCTTCAAGGCGGCCCCGCTGCATCCATTCTTTCAAGCCGTGATCAGTAGATGTTCTGCGCCGAAACCATGGCAAAGAGCATCGGGATCGAGAGCATCGTGTTGGTCCGCGAGAAGAGCATCGCGGTCCGCGCTGCGGCGGGCTTCTGGTCCGCCGGTGCGTCGACCAGCCCGAGCGCGATCTTCTGGTTCGGCCAGATCACGAACCAGACATTGAACCACATGATGATGCCGAGCCACATGCCGATGCCGATGGCGATGTTCTTCGGGTTTGCGAAACCTTCGCTCGCGCCGAGCGTCAGCGCCTCGACGATGTAGAAGTTCATGGCCGCGAGGATGAGGCCCGTGACGATGGTCGCCATGGCGCCCCAGCGGAACCACCACAACGCCGCCGGTGCGATCACCTTGCCGATGGCGGGCTTCTGGTCGTCCGGAATCTTCGGCATGTTCGGAATCTGGACGAAGTTGAAATACCAGAGCAGGCCGATCCACATCACGCCGCTGATGACGTGAAGCCAGCGGAAGACGAACGCCCAGAAATTGTGGCCGAGCGCATAGCCTTCCCAGCCATTGAAGTTGAGGTACAGCAGCAGCAGGACCGCTGCGAGCACGAAACCGGCAATGACCGTATTCCGCAGTGACGTCAGTATTGTTGCCATGGAGATTTCCCCTCTGATTGCCACTCGCCGCAGACACGGCCAGCAGAGACGGCGAGACATGTCTCCCTGACCCCGGGATGGCATGTCTCATCATCGTGCGACTCAATGTCGCCATCTGCGGAAAAGCTAGGAGTTTCCGGGAAAAAAGCCAAGCCCGGCAAAACCCTACTCAGGCTACGGCAATGAATGCCGCCGCGACTCGCCGATTTTCGGAGAGCATCATGTTGTAGGTGCGGCAGGCCGGGCCTGTTGCCATGACGTCGGGGAAGATTGCGTGCGACTCAAGCCGCCGCTTCGCATCGGCGGAAAGGCGGAGTGTGTTCTCACCCGACCCGATGATCAGGAAATCGAAATGCCCGGCCGCCTCGATAACCGGCGCGAGCGATGCGGGCGTTATCTCCTCGACCGATTTCGGCATCCACGGATAGAGACCGAGCGGCGTCACGACAATCGAACCTTCGAAACGCTGATCCGCAAGGCGGAAGCCACCGTCTCCATAGGAGTCGACGGGCGGCTGCCCCTTGAAACGCGGTTTCGTGCCCATGGAGGTCAAGCCTCGCCGGTGGCCTTTTCCTTCGAGACGCCGCCGAGCCCGCCGGTCGTCGCATCGCGCGAGACCCCGACGGCGAGAAGCACCGGCCCTGCAATGAAGATCGAGGAATAGGTGCCGATGAAAATGCCGAAGATCATCGCGAAGGTGAAGCCGCGGATAACCTCGCCGCCAAAGACAAAGAGCGCGAGGAGCGCCAGAAGCGTCGTGCCGGACGTCATGACGGTGCGCGACAATGTCTGGTTGACGGAGAGATCTATCAATTCCGCGAGGTCCATCTTCTTGTATTTGCGCAGGTTCTCGCGCACGCGGTCGAACACGATCACGGTGTCGTTCATCGAATAACCGACAATGGTAAGAAGCGCCGCAATCGACTGCAGATTGAATTCGATCTGCAGGAGGCAGAAGAGCGCAATCGTCGCGAGTACGTCGTGAACGAGCGCGACGACGGCACCGAGGCTGAACTGCCACTCGAACCGGAACCAGATGTAAAGGAGCATCAGCGCAACCGAAACCAGGACGGCGAGAATGCCATCCTCGACAAGTTCGCCGCTCACCTGGGGTCCGACGACCTCGACACGACGATACTCGACATCATCGCCGAGAGCGCCCTTGATCTTCTCGACCACAGCCTGGGAAGCCCTGTCGGCGTCATCGCCTTCCGGCGATGCCACGCGGATCAGAACGTCGTCTGCCTGACCGAATTCCTGAATTTGAACTTCGCCGAGACCGAGGCCGCCGAGATCGCTACGGATGCTGCCGATATCGGCAGGACCGTCGGTCGCGATTTCGATGAGGATGCCGCCCTTGAAGTCGATGCCGAAATTGAGGCCCCTCGTGACGAGCAGCACGACGGCAGCGACCATCACGACGAGCGACAGCCCCACTGCCACATGGCGCCAGCGCGAAAACGGGATCTTGGTGTCGTCGGGGATGAGCTTCAGATGTCTCATGATGTCATGTTCTCCCGGCGCTCACAGAACCAGAGCCTTGGGCCGGCGGCGGCGCAACCAGACCGAGACCATGTAGCGATTGACAGTGAAGGCCGTGAAGACGGAAGTGACGATACCGATGCCGAGCGTCACGGCGAAGCCGCGCACCGGACCCGACCCCATCTGGAAGAGGATCGCGGCCGAGATGAGCGTCGTAATGTTCGCGTCGAGAATGGAGGAAAGCGCACGGTTGTAACCGGACTCGATCGCAGGGATCGGGCCTTTCCCCGCCGCCACCTCTTCTCTTATGCGCTCGTAGATCAGCACGTTCGCATCGACCGCCATGCCGATGGTGAGCACGATGCCCGCGATGCCCGGCAGCGTGAGCGTTGCCTGCAGCACCGAAAGCACAGCGAAGACCATCGCGATATTCAGGATGAGCGCCACATTTGCCAGGATGCCGAAGAAGCCGTAGCTCGCGATCATGAAGGCGACGACGGCGACGGAGCCGATGATCGCCGCTATCTCGCCCGCACGGATCGAGTCCGCACCGAGGCCGGGACCGACGGTCCTCTCTTCGAGGACGGTAATCGCGACCGGCAATGCGCCCGAACGGAGAAGGATCGAGAGATTGTTCGCTTCCTGCACGGTGAAGTTGCCGCTGATCTGACCTTGCCCGCCCATGATCGGCTCGCGGATGACCGGCGCGCTGATCACCTCGTTGTCGAGCACAATGGCGAACGGCCTGCCGACATTGTCACGCGTTGCCTCACCAAACTGCCGCCCGCCCGCTGTATCGAAGCGGAAGTTGACCACGGGCTGCCCCGTACGCTGATCGAAGCCCGGCTGGGCATCGACCAGACGATCGCCGCCCACCATGATCCGCCGCTCGACAAGAACGGGCGTCTTGGGCTGATCCGCGGTGTAGAGGAGTTCGGTTCCCGCCGGCACGGTTCGCGAGGCAAGCGCCTGCTGGCCGGACATGGCATTGCTGACGAGGCGGAAGTTCATCTTCGCCGTCTTGCCGAGCAAGGCCTTCAACTGGCCCGGATCGTCAAGCCCCGGCACCTGGACAAGGATGCGGTCGATACCCTGCTGCTGAATGACCGGTTCCGTGGTGCCAAGTTCGTCGATACGGCGGCGGACAATCTCGATCGACTGCTGCACGGCGGACTGGACGCGGGCGCGCTTCGCCGCCTCGCTGAGCACCACCGAAATCTGCTGACCGTCGGCCGTGACCAGAAGGTCGCGCTCCGGCAGCGTCGAAAACTGGTTTCCCGCTACGATCGTTGAAAGCGCGTCTATGGCCTCCTTCGCCTTTTCGGCATCGGCCACATTGGTGATGGTGACCACGACGCCACCATCCTTGATCCCGAGTCCGGTATAGGAAACGCTCACCTCGCGCAGCGCGCCGCGCACTTCGTTCACCAGATCCTGCAGGCGCTCGCGCACGAGCGCGTCAGTCTCGAGACCGAGCAGCATGTAGGAACCGCCGCGCAGGTCGAGACCGAGATTGATCTGCTGATGCGGAAGCCAGGACGGCACATCCTGCAGCTTCGATTTCGGCACGAAGTTCGGCGCCGTATAGACAAGCCCTGCGACGCAGAGAATGTAGATGAGAACGATCTTCCAGCGGTCGAAATGCAGCATGGCGGCTTGCCCCCTCCCGGGTGGCTGTAAGCGGGCGGCTTAGGACGGGGAATTCGTGTTGGCGGGCACGGGCTCGGATTTCGAGCGGACCTCGCTCAACGTGCCCTTGACGACGCGGACGCGAACGTTTTCGGCGATTTCCACCGTGATCTCGGCATCGTCCACCTTGGTAACCTTGCCGACGAGGCCGCCCGCCGTCACCACCACGTCGCCGCGGCGGACATTGGCGACCATTTCGCGATGCTCCTTCACGCGGCGCTGCTGAGGACGCAGCACCAGGAAGTACATGATCGCAAAAAGCGCAATAAACGGAAAAAGCTGGATCAGAAAGTCCGAAGCGCCGCCGGCTCCACCCATCGAAGTCTCCTGTTCTGGCCGTTCGCACGGCGGAACCGCTTGAACCAAGGGCCGCCTCGCACTGATTTGCGCGGGACTATACCGGCCAACCGGGCAATTGCAAACAAGCCCGGTCCCCCGGCGTGGACGCAGCTAAGTTTTGGGATATACAGGGATTTCCCGGGCCCGGCCCGGCCCAATATCCCGGTTCACGCCACCCCTTGCGAGCACCGTCCATGACCAGCACGACCGATTCCACCGACCTCTTGAAACGCATCGCGGAAGCACTCGAAAGGCTCGCCCCGCCGCCCGCCCCCACGACAGGGCTCGACGAGGCAGACGCTTTCGTGTGGAACGCGGAAGAAGGACGGCTCGACCCGGTGGCCGAGGTTGCCCGCGTCGACCTTTCGCTCATCAAGGGCATCGACCGCGTCCGCGATATCCTGCTCGACAACACCCGCCGCTTCGCCAAGGGCCTGCCCGCGAACAATGCGCTCCTCTGGGGCGCGCGCGGCATGGGCAAGAGCTCCATGGTGAAGGCCGCCCACGCGGCTGTGAACGCTGAAACGCCCGGCAGCCTCGTCCTCATCGAAATCCACCGAGAGGACATTGAAACGCTCCCCCGCCTGATGACGCAGCTTCGCGCGCATGAGCGCCGCGTCGTTATTTTCTGCGACGATCTCTCCTTCGACCACGACGACACCAGCTACAAGTCGCTGAAAGCCGTCCTCGAAGGCGGTATCGAGGGCCGTCCGAAGAACGTGATTTTCTATGCGACCTCGAACCGGCGCCACCTGATGCCGCGCGACATGGTGGAAAACGAGCGCTCGACGGCGATCAATCCCTCGGAGGCCGTGGAGGAGAAAGTCTCGCTCTCCGACCGCTTCGGGCTCTGGCTCGGCTTCCACAATTGCAGCCAGGCCGACTATCTCGACATGGTGGCGGGCTATGCGGCGCATTACGGACTGAAGATAGAAGCCGACGCGCTGAATGCCGAAGCCATCGAATGGTCGGCGACGCGCGGCTCGCGGTCGGGCCGCGTGGCCTGGCAGTTCATTCAGGACCTGGCGGGCCGTCTTGGACAAACGCTCGGCTGAATTGGTTAGCGGCCGATCACCGATTGCGGGTCGATGGCCTTGGCGCCCTGGCGGACCTCGAAATGGACCTGCGGCGTCACCACGCTGCCGGAATTGCCCGCGAGCGAAATCGTCTGGCCGCGCGTGACCGTGTCGCCGCGGTTCACCAGCAGCTTGCTGTTATGCGCATAGGCCGTCATCCAGCCATTGTCGTGGCGGACGAGCAGCAGGTTGCCATAGCCTTTGAGCTCATTGCCCGAATAAGCGACGACACCGCTTTGCGATGCGCGCACGGGCGCGCCCATTTCGGCGGCGATGTTGATGCCGTCATTGTGGAGGCCGTTCGCTTTCGGCCCGTAGGTCGAGAGTATCTTGCCTTCGACCGGCCACACGAAACTCCCCGTCGCCGCGGGCGGCGACGGCAGCGGATTCTTCGACACGGTGGCATTCGACGCCGTCCGGGCCGGCACGGTGGAAACCGCACCCGACGGCCGCGCCAGCGGTACCGGGCCACCCGCGACGGCTGAAGAAGGAACGGTGCGCACCGGCTCGCGAGAGGGCACCTGCAACTTCTGGCCGACCTTGATGGTGTAGGGAGCGGGAATGCGGTTGAGGCTCGTGAGGGAAGTCACATCCACGTTGTACATGCGGGAAATGCTGTAGGCCGTCTCGCCGCGCTGCACGACATGGAAGCGCCCGGCGGGAATTTTCAGCCTCTGTCCGACCTTGATCTCGTAAGGCGGACGAAGACCGTTCGTGTCGATGAGCGAACGGATCGGAAGATCGTGCGCGCGGGCAATGCTGTAGACGGTGTCGCCGCGCCGCACCACATAAGTGCCGCCGGGGGCCACGGTGTCGATTGGCCGGGAAATGGGGGTCGCGCCCCTGCGGGCGCCCTGCTGCTGGTCCCACCAGGGCCGGTCGCTGCCGCAGGCACCGACAAGACCGAGAAGCGCAAGCGCAACGGCCAGCCTCGCCCCTCTCCGCATCCGATCGCGCCGCGCCATCTGGCCTCGCTGCCTCCGCGTCCCGAAACCGCCTTCAGGACTCCTTTGCCACGCCTTCCACGAGCGGCACAAAACGCACCGGCAGAAGTTCCTCGCGTTTCACACCATCCCCCGTCCGCTCGATCCGTACAAGCTTCTGCTCCCCCCGGGCACCGGAAGTTGCAACGGGAACAATCATCAACCCGCCTTCCTTCAACTGATCGACGAGCGCCAGCGGAACGGCGGGCGCCGCCGCGGTGACGATGATTCGGTCGAAAGGCGCCTGTTCCGGCCAGCCCTTCGCCCCGTCGCCAACCTTGGCCGTTATGTTGTGGATGCGCAGATCCTCGAAGCGTTTGAGCGCATCGTTGAGAAGCGTGCGGTAGCGCTCAATGGTGTAGACACGCCGGCAGAGCCGGGCGAGCACCGCCGCCTGATAGCCGGACCCCGTCCCGACCTCGAGCACCTTCATGCGTTCGCCGACGCGAAGCTGCTCCGTCATGTAGGCGACGATATAGGGCTGGCTGATGGTCTGGCCGCACTCGATCGGCAGCGCATGGTCCTCATAGGCCTGCTTGCGGAAGCTGCCGGAGATGAACTTCTCACGGGGCACGCGCTCGATGGCGGACAATACGCGATTGTCGCGAATGCCCTGCCGCCGCAGCCCCATGATGAGTTCGATCTTCTCGTGCTCGATTTCGTCCATGGACGTGTCTTCGCTCACGGCGCCGGTCAGGAGGACTTGCGCCGCTTGCGCACGGGACCGGCAAGCGAACCGAGCGCCGCATTGAGCGCTTTCGAAGTCCGCTGATGAGTAAGGTCCATGTGAAGCGGCGTGATGGAAATACGGCCTTCATAGATCGCGCGAAGGTCTGTCCCTTGCGGCGGATTGCTGAGGATGCGCTCGAAGCCGAGCCAGTAGTAGGGATTGTTGCGTGCGTCGATGCGCTCCTCGACACGAACCAGCGACTGATCGCGCTTGCCCTGTCGCGTCACTTCGATGCCGGTGACGGAACCGGGAACGACATCGGGAAAATTGATGTTGATGAGGATTTCCTCCGGCCACCCGGCTGCAATGAGCTTCTTCAGAATATCGGGCGCGAATTCTTCCGCCGTCTTCCATTTCACATTCGACTGGCCGGAAAAACCGAAGGCCTGGCTGAGCGCGATGGACGGAATGCCGAGCTGCGTGCCCTCCATCGCGGCGGCGATGGTGCCCGAATAGGTCACGTCGTCGGCGATGTTCTGGCCGCGGTTGATGCCGGAGAGAACGAGGTCCGGCTCGGCGTCCTTCATGATATGGCGCACCGCCATCAGCACGCAGTCGGACGGCGTGCCGCGCACGGCATGGCGCTTCGGCGCGAGCTTGCGGACGCGAAGCGGATTGGCGAGCGACAGCGAATGCGCCGAGCCGCTCTGCTCTTCCTCCGGCGCGACGACCCAGACGTCGCGGGAGAGCTTGCGCGCGATCTTTTCCAGCACTTTCAGGCCCGGCGCATGAATGCCGTCGTCATTGGTGACGAGGATGCGCAATTCGCCGGATCTGGTTTTTGCTTTAGCCATGAGGCGCAATGACCTCCAGCCCGCCCATGTAGGGCTTGAGCGCCTCGGGAATGGCGATGGAACCGTCCTCCTGCTGGTAGTTCTCCATGACCGCGACGAGCGTGCGCCCGACGGCAAGGCCGGAACCGTTCAGCGTGTGGACGAAGCGCGTGTTCTTTTCGCCCTTCGGACGGTAGCGCGCATTCATGCGCCGCGCCTGGAAGTCGCCGCAGACGGAGCAGGATGAAATTTCGCGATAGGCCTTCTGCCCCGGCAGCCAGACCTCGATGTCGTAGGTCTTGCGCGAGGCAAAGCCCATGTCGCCGGTCGACAGCGTCATCACCCGGTAATGAAGGTCGAGACGCTTCAACACTTCCTCGGCGCAGGCGAGCATCCGGTCATGCTCGGCGAGCGAGGCTTCCGGCGTCGTGATCGAGACGAGTTCGACCTTGGAAAACTGGTGCTGGCGGATCATGCCGCGCGTATCGCGGCCCGCCGCGCCCGCTTCGGCGCGGAAACACGCCGTATAAGCGGTGAAGCGCTTCGGCAGTTCCTCTTCCGAGAGGATGCTCTCGCGCACGAGATTCGTCAGCGGCACTTCGGCGGTCGGGATCAGCCAGTATCGATCTGCATCGCCAAGCTGCTGCGTGACAATTCGACCGACGTGAGTATCCGGCGCAATCTCGGTTGCCAGCAAGTTTGAGGCCGCGTAAGTCGCAAACTGATCATCAAAAAATTTCGGCAATTGCGCCGTGCCGAACATCGCATCGTCGCGCACCATGAGCGGCGGCATGACCTCGGTATAGCCGAACTCCGAGGTATGGAGGTCGACCATGAAATTGCCGATGGCGCGCTCGAGCCGGGCGAGCGGGCCCTTGAGCACCGTGAAGCGCGCACCGGATATCTTCGCCGCCGTCTCGAAATCCATGAGACCCAGCGCCTCGCCAAGGTCGAAATGCTCCTTCGCCTCGAAGTTCATCTCGCGGGCGCTGCCATGGGTATGGTGCACCACATTGGCGCTCTCGTCCGGGCCGACCGGCACTTCGTCGAGGGGAATATTCGGGATCGAGGCGAGCGCGGCCTGAAGCTCGGCATTGACCGCCCGCTCCTCCTCCTCGCCTGCCTGAATGCGGCCCTTGAGGGACGACACCTCGTCCATCAGTTTCTGCGCGAGGGCATCGTCCTTTTTCGCCTTCGCCTGACCGATCTGCTTCGACCCGTCGTTGCGGGCCTGCTGCATTTCCTGCAGCGAGGTGATGATTTTCCGCCGCCGCTCGTCGATCTCGATAAGGCGCGCGGATTGAGGCGCGAGCCCGCGCTTCGCGAGCCCCGCATCGAAACCCTGAGCGTCGTCGCGAATGGCCTTGATGTCGAACATGACAACCTGAAAGTGATGAGATTTCCGGAATGCCGGAGTACGAAATACGGCCGAATCGGCCGCAGGACGTACCCCGCCCGCTTGTCGCGCCCTGTATACGCGGAAGGGCCGAAAGCGTCCAGACGAGGCCCGGGAGACGTTACGCCTCACCCTCCGCCATTTCGGCTTCGGCTTTCTTCTTTTCCGTCCAGGCGACGGTGAAGATCGAAATCTCGTAGAGGAGCAGCGTCGGAACGCCGAGAGCGATCTGGCTGAAGAAGTCGGGAGGCGTCAGGAAAGCCGCCACCGCGAAGATGATGACAATGGCATAGCGCCTTCCCCGCCTGAGCTGGGCGGCATTCACGATCCCGGCGCGCGCGAGCAGTGTCAGGATCACCGGCAGCTGGAAGCAAATGCCGAAGGCCAGGATGAAGGCCGTGACGAGGTTCAGATACTCGCTGACCTTGGGCAGGAGCTCGATCGTCGCCTCTCCCTCGCCGCCCGATTGCTGCATGCTCATGAAGAAATTGAGCGCGATCGGCAGCGCGCCGAAATAGACGAGAGCCGCGCCCATGAGAAACAGGACCGGCGTGGCGATGAGATAGGGCACGAAGGCGCCGCGCTCGTGCTTGTAGAGCCCCGGAGCGACGAACATGTAGACCTGCGCCGCGATGATCGGGAAGGCGATGAAGATCGCCCCGAACATCGAGAGCTTGAGCCTGGTCAGGAAGAATTCCTGCGGCGCGGTGTAGATGAGATGTGCGCCGCCCTCGGATGTCACGATCCGGTTATAGGGCTCGACCAGCAGGTTGAAGATGTCGATGGAGAAATAGAAGCAGATGCCGAAGCCGACCGCGAAGGCGAGCAGAACCTTGATGAGGCGCGAGCGAAGCTCGATCAGGTGATCGAGCAGCGGCGCCCGCGAGGCTTCGATTTCATCGTCGGGACTGGGCTCGGCAGGAGACGCGCTCATTCGCCGTCCCGCTTCGTTTCGGGAGTGCCGCTGACGGACGCTGGTTCGCCCGCCCCATAAGCCTCAACCGCCTCGGTCTCGCGGATCGAGTCCGCGATGCCGTCGGAAACGCCGCTGGTGTCGAGAGGCTCGGCCCGCTCCTCTTCGGATTTCGCCGCCGATGCAGCGGCCGCCTCGGCGCCCGCCCCGCCGCCGCCTATTTTCAGCGGCTTGTCGATTTCGCGCTGGAGCGAGCGCATGGGTTCCGTCACATGGCCGCGAAGGCTCGAGACCTCCTTGCGCAGCTCCTCAAGCTCGGTCTCCCGGGCAAGGTCCTCGAAGGAGGTCTGGAACTCGCGCGCCATGGCACGAACCTTCGACACATACTGGCCAGCCGTGCGCATCATCCGCGGCAGGTCCTTCGGGCCTACGAAGACGATGGCAATGACCACAAGGGCCAGCAGTTCTGACCATCCGATATCGAACATGTGAGGTCCTGAAACGCCTCAGTCCCGCGCCACGCAGCGCGGGAACTCTGGCCGGTCCCGGGCAATCAGCCGTGGGAGGCCTTGTTTTTCGACTCCGTGCTCTCCTCGCGGGAGACCGTCGCGTCGATCGTCTTGGGTTCAGGCTTGGCCGACGGGGTCTCGTCCTCGTCGGAAAGCCCCTTCTTGAAGCTGCGGATACCCTTCGCGACGTCGCCCATCATGTCGGAAATCTTGCCCCTGCCGAACAGCAGCACGATGAGGACGAGGACGATGAGGATTTGTGTCCAACCCGGCATTTCTGTCTCCAATGGCGGAGGGTTTGCCCCGCCTTGCTCGAAATAAAGCACTACCTTGCGCCAATATGGACGCTCGGGGCCGAAATTGCGATATCAAACCCGCCCGCGACTGCGCGCCCCGCCTTCAAGATATCCTGTTAACCTAATACCTCAAACAACTGGCATCGCTGCAATTTAGCTTCGCAGCTCAGAAACAGGATGGGGCGGGGTCAATCGTCTTCCTTCGTTTCCTGCTCCAGATGATCGTCGAGCGCGGCACCGTACTCCTCTTCGGTCTCGAACTCGCCGTCACCCTCGCCACCCGTATCGGACGGGTTCGGGATATCGAAGCCGGGCGGAAGACGCCCGTCGAGAAGACCGGCGGCCTTGAGTTCGTCCACGCCCGGCAGATCGCCGACATTCTCGAGCCCGAAATGAACGAGAAAATCCTCCGTCGTGCCGTAGGTCACGGGGCGGCCGGGGGTCCGCTTTCGGCCGCGAAGCCGCACCCAGCCCGTCTCCATCAGCACATCGAGCGTTCCTTTGGATACCGAGACGCCGCGGATCTCCTCGATCTCGGCGCGCGTCACCGGCTGGTGATAGGCGATGATCGCGAGCGTCTCCATCGCCGCCCGCGAAAGCCGCCGCTGCTCGACCGCCTCACGCTCCATCAGGAACGACAGGTCGTCCGCCGTCCGGAACATCCATTTATTTGCGATACGAACGAGGTTTACGCCCCGGCTCTCATAGGTTTTCTGAAGGTCCTCGATGACCGCGCCAACATCCGCGCCCTCCGGCAGACGGGCCGCGATGCTGTCGATGTCGAGCGGCTCGGCGGCCGCGAAGAACAACGCCTCGGCCATGCGCATGAGTTGCGCGTGCTCGGTCGCGTTGACCGGGAACTTGACGACATTCTCTGCGTCCGGCTCCGCCGCATCGCCCTCCTCGGAGGTCTCCGCGTCCGTGCCGTCTTCCTCGTTCTGTTCCGGCTCCTGCTCGTCGGCTGCCATGTCGATATCGCTTTCGGCTTCGCTCACGGTCGTCTCGTCATTCATTCTTCGTGGTTCTCTGACGTGTCGGCCGGTCCGGCCGGCGGTTGATCGGGGCTCGGCTCGCGCCGCCGGACGAAGACGGGGCTGAAGGCCCCCGACTGCCGGATCTCCATGAGGCCATCCTTGGCGAGCACGAGTGCGGCACTGAGCGTGCTTGCAATCGCAGAACGCCGGAGCGCGGGGCTCATTTCCTCCAGCGGCAGATAGCCATCGATCCGCCCCCAGTCGAACATCATGCCCATCATGCGCTCGAGCCGGTGCCGCGCGGCTTCGATCGCCATGATGGGCAGGCGCTTCGGCTCCCATTTGGTCTCATGACCTTTGAGCCGCTGATCTGAATAAGCCTTCAGGAGGTCGAAAAGCGTTCCCTGATACTGGCTCGTCCTGATGAGACGAATACCTTCCGGCGCGCCTCGCGCGAAGACGTGCATGCCCATCCGGCACTGTCGGCCGAAGATTTCCTGGCTCGCCTTGCGCATCGCTTCGAGGCGCTGGAGCTGGAAGGCAAGCCTCGCCGCCATTTCGGCGCCGGACGGCCCCTCTTCTTCTTCCGGAGGCGGCAGCAGGAGCTTCGACTTCAGAAAAGCCAGCCACGACGCCATGACGAGATAGTCGGCGGCGAGGTCGAGCTCCATCCGTCGCGCCTGCGTGATGAAGTCGAGATACTGCTCGGCGAGCTTCAGGATCGAAATCTTCGTGAGATCGACCTTCTGATTTCGCGCAAGCGTGAGCAGGACGTCGAGAGGCCCCTCGAAGCCGTCCAGATCGACGATCAGCGTGTTTTCGTCGGCCTCTTCCGCGGGGCCGCGCGGCGGACCCTCCTCGAAAGACGCAGCCGATCCGGCATCGGCAGCCTGATCAGGCTGCGCATCGCCGTCTGCGTCGCTTTGAGGAGGCGCCTCGGTCATGACTGCCTGCTGCATTCGGTCCAAATTGTTGAGTTCCCCGCGCCCCTTAGCCGATCCTGCCCGGCGGCAAGGGACGAATGGCCTTTATACCCCTCGACCCAAGGCGCGGGTACCCCGTTTCTCGGCTTATCCCCAGCGATCTTGTCAGGCGAGCGACATAAGTCGGCTGAATTCGGCGAAGGCCGAATCGGTATCCAGAGGCTCCGAGGACGGGAAAGCGCGGGCCTGCGCCGCCTCGGAGCGGGCAAGGCTCTCTCCGGTAAGCAAGGCCGCCTCCGCCTCAACGGCTTCCATTTCAGCCATATCGCCATTGCAGTGGAGGACGAGATCGCAGCCCGCCGCGAGAGCGGCCCTTGTCCTCTCCGCCAGCCCGCCTCGGAGTGCCTTCATGGAGAGGTCGTCCGACATGAGAAGCCCTTCAAAGCCGATGCGTCCCCTGATCGTGTCGCAGATGACGGTCGCCGAGGTGGTGGCCGGATTGTCGGGATCGAGCGCCGTGTAGACCACATGGGCGGTCATGGCGAGCGGCATGGAGCGGAGCGCACGGAAAGGTACGAAATCCGTCTGCTCAAGTTCGTCGAGTGAGGCATTCACGACAGGCAGTTTTTCGTGACTGTCGGCTCCTGCGCGCCCATGCCCTGGAATGTGCTTGATGACGGGCAGCACGCCGCCGGCCATGAGGCCCTCGGCCGCCGCAAGACCAAGCGCCGCCACAGGCTCCGGCTCATCTGCATAGGCGCGGTCACCGATCACATCATGCGCGCCCGGCACCGGCACATCGAGCACGGGCAGGCAGTCGACCGTGATACCGACGCTCCGAAGTTCGGCGGCCATCAGCCGCGCGCCGAGACGCGCCGCATGGAGACCCTTTTCCGCATCGCGCGCGTAAAGTTCGCCATAGCGCCGCCCGGCCGGCCATGACTGCCAGTGCGGCGGCCGCAGGCGTTGCACTCTTCCGCCCTCCTGGTCGATCAGGATCGGTGCATCATGTCCTGCCGCTTCGCGGAGCGCGGCCGCCAGATGCAGCACCTGATCGGGAGACATAATGTTCCGCGCGAAAAGCATGAAGCCCCACGGGCATGCTTCGCGGAAAAAGCTTCTCTCGTCGGCAGTGAGTTCGGCACCGGCGCATCCGTAGATCGCCGCGCTGACGCTCACCTTGGCCTCACGAGACACCCTTGCCCCTTCGCATCAAGGCTGGCGCAAAGCCCGTCTGCCGCCGGCTTGTCCATGTAGCCGGCGCGGAGACGGTAATAGATGCCCTTCTCGCCGAGATCCGCGCGCTGAATATCGCTCGTGAGCGAGCCAAGCAGGTCCGGATATTTTCCCTGCAGCTTGCGGAACGCGTCCCGCGCCGACGGCTCGTCGCGGAAGGCGGCGAGCTGAACGACATAGCCGCCCGATGTTGCAGCGGGAGCAGATGGCGTTTCCTCCACCGCGGGCTCGGGTGCCTGAGCCGCTGGCACCTCTTCGACAGGCGCGCGTTCCTCGACCGGAGCGGAAGGCACCGTCTCGATGGGCGCGGTTTCAATGCCGCTCGTTTCGAGCGACTGCGCCATCCTGTCGAGCGCTTGCTGATCCTGCGGTGGTGGAATGGCCGAATTGTCGATCGCCAGAGGCTCTTCGGCGGGCGGCAGCAACTGCTCGCCCTCACTCGGCTGAACCGCATTTTCGCCGGTGATGCGGTTGTAGACACCGGCATCCTGATGCGGAAACGTCTTGCCGCCCGGATTTGCGGGTAATTCCTTCGCCGGTTCGCCGTCCGCGCGAAGGATCGGCGGCACGCCATTCGGCGTCTGCTGCGAACCCTGACGGTAGGCGAGAAACACGACGCCCGCGAAAACAGCAAGAAGCGCAACGACGCTGAGAAGCATCAGACTCCGGCGCCTGCCACCGGTTCTTTCTTCCTCGTCTTCGTAGCGTTCATAGTCCTCGATGTCGGGATCGATGTCGTATTCCGGCTCCTCGTCCCAGCCGTCATCCCTGTGCGACATCAGCGCATCTCCTCGATCGGCTCCACCCCCAGAACCCCCAGACCGGACGCGATGACATGCGCCGTGGCACGAATCAGCGCGAGCCTTGCAAGCGTAGCATCCCTGTCTTCCGGCAGGATGAAACGAAGCGACGGTTCGTCCTTGCCCTTGTTCCAGAGCGCATGGAAGGCAGAGGCAAGGTCGTAGAGATAGAAGGCGATGCGGTGCGGCTCATGCGCGAGCGCCGCCTGCTCGACCTGGCGCGGGAATGCCGCCATCAGCCGCATCAGCGTCATTTCGGCTTCGTCGCCGAGCCGGTCGAGAGAGGCATTCGCGAGGGCGCCGTCGGAAATGTCGTAGCCGCCCTCTTCGACCGCCTTGCGCAACACGGAATGAATGCGCGCATGGGCGTATTGCACATAAAACACCGGATTATCGCGCGACTGCTCCATGACTTTCGCAAAGTCGAAATCGAGCGGCGCGTCGTTCTTGCGCGTGAGCATCATGAAGCGGACGACATCCTTGCCGACCTCGTCCACCACGTCGCGCAGCGTGATGAAATCGCCCGACCGTTTCGACATGCGCACAGGCTCGCCGTTCCGGAACAGCCGGACCATCTGGCAGACCTTTACGTCGAACTCCGCCTCGCCGCCGGTCACGCCGGCGATTGCCGCCTTCATGCGCTTGATATAACCCGAATGATCGGCACCCCAGACATCGATCATGGTGCGGTAGCCGCGCTCGAACTTGTCGAGATGATAGGCGATGTCGGGCGCGAAATAGGTCCAGCTCCCATCGGACTTCTTCAGCGCGCGATCCACGTCGTCGCCGAATTGTGTCGAGCGGAAAAGCGTTTGCGGACGCGCTTCCCAGTCGTCCGGCAGCTCGCCCTTCGGCGGCTCCAGCGTGCCGATATAAATGAGGCCCTTGTCTTCAAGCGTCTTGAGCGTCCGCTCGACGGCGCCGGACCTGTGAAGCGAGAGTTCGGAAAAGAAGACTTCATGCGTGATGCCCAGCACCGCGAGATCGCCCCGGATGAGCTCCATCATGGCCTCGACGGCAGCTTCACGCGCGATCTGCAACGCTTCCGGTTCGTCCTTTTCGAGAAGGTCCTTGCCATAAGTCGCCGCAAGCGCAGCGCCGACGGACTTCAGATAGTCGCCCGGATAGAGCCCTTCCGGAATTTCGCCGATGCCGTGGCCCAGCGCCTCGCGGTACCGCAGGAAGGCGCTGCGCGCCAGAACCTCGATCTGGCCGCCCGCATCGTTGATGTAGTATTCGCGGCAGACGCGATAACCGACCTTTTCGAGAAGATTCGCGAGCGCGTCGCCAAAGACCGCTCCGCGGACATGACCGACATGCATCGGCCCCGTCGGATTGGCGGAGACATATTCGACATTGACGGCCTGGTCCTTGCCGAGATCGCTCGTACCGTAGGAAGGACCGGCGCGCAGGATGTCCGGCACGCGCGCGAGCCAGAAGGCGGGTTCAAGCCGAAGATTGATGAAGCCCGGCCCAGCGACCGAAACTTCCGTTACCGCCTCTTCCGTCGAGAGGCGCGCCGCGAGCCTTTCGGCGAGATCGCGAGGCTTCGTGCCGGCGGGTTTCGCAAGCACCATGGCGGCATTGGTCGACAGGTCACCGTGAGAGGGATCTCGCGGCGGCTCGACGGCGACGCGCGTATAGTCGAGGCCCGGCGGGAGCGCACCCTCCTCGACCAGGCCTTCCAGCGCCGCCTCTACCCGTCCCTCGAAATACCGGAAAATGTTCATTGCCGCCGTCGCTTGTCTCGTTTTCCGGGACCCTTCCCGGACGGCGCGCACTCTAGCCGCCGCACCCCCGCGTTTCCAGTCCCTCAGGCGCGGGGATCGTGGAGGTCGAAAAGGCGCTGATGCTCCTCGATGGCGAACTTGTCGGTCATACCGGCAATGAAATCGCAGACCCGGCGGGCGGTCTTGAAGCCGTCGGGACCGTCGCAGCCCCGCTGCCACTCCGGCGGCAGCTGATCCGGCGCATGGTGAAGCAGCGCGAAGAGGTCGCGAACGATGCGCTGCGCCTTCCCCATGGAGCGGTTGACGCGGTAGTGCCGGTACATGCGCTGGAAGAGAAAGGCCTTCAGCGCGGCATTGTTCTCCGTCATCTCCGGCGTGAATGCGGCAACCGGACGGTCGAGCGCGCGAATCTCGGCGGCCGAAGAAGGTTTCGCCTCGTCGAGGCGCCGCTTCGTCTCCTCGAGCAGATCGGAGATCATGGTGCCGATGAGTTCGCGAACGGCCTCATGGATCACACGCGGCTCTTCAAGCCCCGGGTACCTGTCCGTCACCCGGCGGAAGACATCGCCGACCAGCGGCAGCGCCATGAGATCGTCGATGGAGAAAAGCCCGGCGCGCAGACCGTCGTCGATATCATGGTTGTTGTAGGCGATGTCGTCGGCAAGCGCGGCAACCTGTGCCTCCGGTCCCGCGAAGCTGCCGAGTTCGAGATCCTGCGTCTCCGCATATTCGACGATGGCACGCGGCAAATCCTCGAGCCAGCGGCCCGGCCCGATGAGCGGGCCGTTATGCTTCACCAGGCCTTCGAGCGTTTCCCATGTGAGGTTGAGACCGTCGAAGCGCGCGTAGCGGTGTTCGAGCTTGGTGACGATCCGCAGCGTCTGCGCGTTGTGATCGAAACCGCCATACTCCTTCATGCAGGCGTCGAGCGCTGTCTCGCCCGCATGGCCGAAGGGCGTGTGGCCGAGATCGTGCGCGAGGGCGAGCGTTTCGGAGAGGTCTTCGTCGAGCCCGAGCACGCGCGCGATGGAACGCGCAATCTGCGAGACCTCAAGCGAATGGGACAGCCGCGTGCGGTAGTTGTCGCCCTCGTGATAGACGAAGACCTGCGTCTTGTATTTGAGGCGGCGGAAGGCGCCGGAATGGATGATCCGGTCCCGGTCGCGCTGGAAGGCCGTCCGCGTGGCGCTCTCGGCCTCCTCGAACAGGCGGCCGCGCGTCTCCCCGGCCTTTGTCGCATAGGGAGCTGTCGCGGCGGGATTGGAGATCAACACGAAAAACCCTTGAATTCGTATGGTGTTAGCCGGAAAAGCCGGTTTGAAAACCGGCCACCGGGCGCTTACATATCTGCTAAGGCAAATCTAGTATGGTTGAAAGCCGAAAGCTTGCTTTCCGGCTCCTTGGGATTGGACATGACGGACACCGCGACACTCGAACCGGCCACGGCAGACGCGCCGATCACGCTCACCGATCGTGCGGCGAAGCAGATTGCCTCCATCCTCAAGGGCGAGGAGGAAGGCACGGTGCTGCGCGTGGCCGTACAGGGCGGCGGCTGCTCCGGTTTCCAGTATGGCTTCACGCTGGACGACACCCGGACGGACGACGATCTCGTGCTCGAGAAGAACGGCGTGACCGTGCTGATCGACAGCGTGTCGGTGAGCTACCTTGCCGGCTCCGAAATCGACTATGTCGACGATCTCATCGGTTCAGCCTTCAAGATCAACAACCCGAACGCCACCGCCTCCTGCGGCTGCGGCACCTCCTTTTCGATGTAACGCCCCCTCCCCGGAATTACGTCCACGCGGGAACAATTGGAATTTCACCTCTTCGCCGTGACGCGTATTCTCACGCCTTGTCCGCGATTCTGTCTGTGTAGAGGTGTGTGCTGATGATTTCCTGCCGGGGGAGCGAAACCGCGACCGCAACGACCAGCCGAAAAGAGCTGAGAGGAGCGTCATGAAGATCGCAAGTTTCAACGTCAATTCCGTCAAGGCGCGGCTTGGCAATCTTGTCGAATGGCTGAAGGAAGCCGATCCGGACGTCGTCTGCCTGCAGGAACTGAAATGCCTCGACGAGGCATTCCCGCGCGGCGAAATCGAAGGCCTCGGCTACAACGTCGCGACGCATGGCCAGAAAACCTATAACGGCGTCGCGATCCTCTCCAGGTCTCCGATGGAAGACATCACGCGCGGCCTGCCGGGAAACGGCGCAGACGACCAGGCGCGCTACATCGAAGCCGTGATACCGGCAGGCAAGACCGTGCTGCGCGTCGCCTCGATCTACCTGCCGAACGGCAATCCCGTCGACAGCGACAAGTTCGAATACAAGCTGCACTGGATGGACCGGCTGATCGATCATGCGAGCAAGCTCCTTGCCTATGAGGAACCGCTCGTGCTCGCGGGCGACTACAACGTCATCCCGACGGCCGACGACGCGCACGATCCGAAGGCCTGGGTGAACGACGCGCTCTTCCGGCCGGAGACGCGCGCGAAGTTCCGTGAACTGATCAACCTGGGCCTGACGGACGCCTTCCGCGCCTGCCACCGCGAGGCGCATCGCTACACCTTCTGGGACTATCAGGCAGGCGCGTGGGCCAAGGACAACGGCATCAGGATCGACCACATCCTGCTCTCCCCGCAGGCCGCCGACCGGCTGAAGGCAAGCGATATCGACCGCAACATCAGGGGCCGCGAGAAGCCTTCGGATCACGTTCCGATCTGGGCCGAACTCGACCTCTGACGGTCCGATTTATCCCTCGGCGCGGGGATAAAGGGACCTGACTATCATCTAAATGTCATCGAACCGTTACAATTCGCCGTTCGGCCAGGACGAAAACAAGTAGTCCCCGGATTCGGAAAAACGTCGTCGACGGCGCAAGGGGGATAAGGCGTGCCGAAGGTGCCGTGAGGGGCGCGAAAAAATTATACCCGGTTTTCAGGACACGCCGAACCCCTCTCCCATCGGCGTGACGCGCAGGCCCTTGCGCAGCCGCGTGAACGGGAGCTTCGCGAGGTCCGCCGTGTTCGGGCCCGGGCTCTCGACGACGAGAACCTCGCTCGCCATGGGACCGAAATCGGCGCGGAAGTGAACCGAACTCTTGACGACGAGAATGCCGAGCTCGCGCGGATCGAGGCCGGTGTGGCGGATCATCTCCTTGTCGGCACACTGGCCCTTGCGCGAGGCGACAACAACCTGAACGCCGCCCGTCCGTAGACGGACGGTCCGGCCGAGTGACATGCGCGAGCCGCCATAGAAGGGACCGGTCGCAAGAAACTCGCCATCGGTGACGCGCATCACCTCGAACTCGCCTTCGAGCGGGTGCTCGTCGGGAGCGCCGCCCGTCTTCGCACCGAGTGCGAGAGAGACGCGCGCCCCCTCGCCCGCCTCCGCCGCGCGGGCGGCGCTTTCGGGATCGAAGAGAACCGCGAGGCAGGCATTCCGCGCATCCTGCGCGATCAGTTCCGACAGAATGCCGATGGTGTCGCCATTGCCGCCAGCACCCGGATTGTCCTGCGTGTCGGCAAGAACGATGGGGCCCTTGCCGGGCGATGAATGCGCGATGGCATGGGCAACCGCATCGCGCGCGGACCAGAGCTTCTCGCGAAAATCGGGCTCCGCCTCGCGCACGGCATCCGCGATCCGCTGCGCCGCCTCGGCGGCTGCCGCTTCCGTGTCGGCATAGGCAACGACGACCGGCCCACATTCGGGAATATCGACCGGCGGAAAACCGGTGGTGAAGGAAACGCTGCTGACGCGGCCATTGCCCGACACATGGCCTTCGGTTTCAGAGACGAGCCCGTAGAGGCTGGCGGCAGGTTCGATCAGCGTGCATTGCGCGGTAAGCGGGATGAGATAATCGAGGCGGCGCATCGCCTTTGCCTGCCGCGCGCCGGACTTCACGAGATGGAACAGATGCTCCGCCGCGCGTGCGCCCGTCTCCGCCATGTCCACATGCGGATAGGTGCGGTAGGCGACGAGCGCATCCGCCTCGCCGACCATCCGCGCGGTGACGTTTGCGTGGAGATCGAGGCTCGCGACGAGCGGCACGCGGGGACCGATGGCGGCCCGCACGCGGCGCAGGATCTCGCCTTCGCCATCGTCGAAATGTTCCGTGACCATGGCACCGTGAAGATCGAGATAGACGGCATCGAAGCTGCCCGCCTCGCGCAAGTCTTCGAGCATCATCGCCATGATGCGCTCGAAGGCGTCCTCGGTGACATGGGCCGAGGGCGTTGCCGAACACCAGACGAGCGGCAGAAGCGTGTTGCCGGAAGACGCCGCATCGATGAAGCCGGCGATGGGGACGTTCATGCCCTCGAAGGCGGAGAGCAACCCCTCGCCGCGCTGGAGCGCCGGCCAGGAATCCGCCTGCTCGAAAGCGGCGTAGTCCGCCTTCGTGGGCGCGAAGGTATTGGTCTCGTGCTGGAAGCCGCCGACGGCGATGCGCATGAAGTTTCTCGTCCCTATTGTGCGTCATGGCCCGCTTTATGCGGGCCATCCACGTCTTTCCTCAAACTTGATAAAATGAAGGCGTGGATGACCCGGACAAGCCGGGTCATGACGGTTTTAGTTGATTTGTTCGCCCACATCCAAGGCCCTCCCTATACTGCCAGACAAGAAACAACAGGGAGGACCATCATGATCAAGCTCACCTTCTGCCTGACAAGACTGCCGAAGCTGACGGTCGAGGAATTCCAGGACTACTGGTGGAACAAGCACGCGCTGCTGGTGAAGAGCCACCGCGAGGCGTTGCGCATCAAGCGATATGTGCAGATGCATTCCGCCGACCCCGCCCTCGCCGAAGCCTTGCGCACGTCGCGCGGCGGCTCGCTCGACAAGGCACCGGCGGTCTATGACGGCGTGGCGCAGCTCTGGTGGGAGAGCCTCGACGACATCGCCGCCGCCATGACAACGCCAGAAGGGGCCGAAGCCGGACGCCAGCTTCTGGAAGACGAGGCGAAATTCATCGATTTCGCGAAATCGCCGCTCTGGTTCGGCGAGGAGAAGGTGGTGTTCGGGTAGGGAGTTCGTGTATCATGATATGATACAAACCGCTTGCGCGAAGATGATGTATCGTGTCATGATACATTGTTGAGGATGGCACATGATCCAGAGCTATCGGGACAAGCTGACGGAAACGGTTGCGAACGGCACCGTCAGAAAGGGCTTCCCGAGAGACCTCATCAGGCGTGCCCAGTTGATGTTGACTCTGCTGCATCATGCAAAGGAACTGAGCGACCTGCGCTCGCCGCCAGGCAACCGGCTTGAGAATTTGTCCGGCAACCGGACGGGTCAGTATTCGGTCCGCATCAACCAGCAATGGAGAATCTGCTTCGTCTGGGGAGAGGGCGGCCCTGAAAATGTGGAAGTGACGGACTACCACTGACAAATGAAAGTCGGACACATGGCGCGCGATATTCTTCCGCCCGTTCATCCGGGTGAAATTCTTCGGGAAATCTATCTGGAGCCGCTCGGCCTGAGTGCCGGGGCGCTGGCGAAGAAACTCGGCGTGCCGCGGACGCGGATCGAGCGTGTGGTGGCCGAAAGGACGGCAATCACGCCGGATACGGCGTTGCGGCTGTCGAAGTTCTTCAATACGACGCCGGAACTCTGGATGAACATGCAAACGAGTTACGACCTCAAGATGGAAGCGAAGGCCAAAAAGTCGGAACTTGCTCGTATCGAACAGCTTGGGGTTGCCTGAAGCGGCTGCCGGCTTCACACGCCCGCCGCTCTGGTTCGGCGAGGAGAAGGTGGTGTTCGGGTGAGCCTCACGCCCCGCCGTGGGAGGCGATCCAGGCGTCGGCCATGCTGCGCGCCTTGTCCTTCTCGCCGGGTTTCAGCCAGCCTTCGTATTTCGCCATGAGCTCATCCGCCGCGGCGCGCTGATCGGCTGTGCCGAAGTGGTTGGCGAGCAGGAAATAGCCCCAGCCATCGATGCGGCTCTTGGCAACGCCCTCGCCTTCCATGTGGATGCGGCCAAGCTCCGCGAAGGCCGGTGCGTAGCGCTTGTTCGCCGAGAGAAGCAGCCAGCGCAGGCTCTCGGTGCGGTCGACCGGCGTACCCCAGCCATTCCGGTGCATGACGGAAACGTAGTATTGCCCATCGCCGCGCTGCGCGAGCGCGGCGGCCTCGAAGCTCTTGAGCGCCTGCGCGTAATTCTGCTTGAGGCCGATCTGCTCGTTGCCCTGCAGATAGATTTCGCCGAGGCGGACGGCGGCGGCGGGCTGGCCGCCGCGCGCGGCGAGGAGCAGGTAGTCGTAGGCTTTCGTATCCGACTGCGTCACCCCGCCGACACCCCTGTCGTAGAGATTGGCGAGAATCCATGCGGCGCCCGTATGGCCTTCGCTCGCGGCCTCCTGCCACTCGACGACGGCGGCCTCCATGTCGCCGGAACGCTGCGCGGCAACGCCGCGCTCATAGGCGGCCTCGGCCTGCGGCGACGGCGCGGCGAAGACGGCGCCCGTGACGGCGAGATTGAGGCCGAAAGCGGCGGCGAGGACGGCGAGGCTCTTGCGGACGGTCATGGATACCTCAATGGAAGCAAAGGAACGGCTCTTACCTTAATCGTCATTGCGAGCGAAGCGAAGCAATCCAGGGGCGGCAAATGCGGAGCAAGCGGCCCTGGATTGCTGCGTCGCGGCTTCGCCGCTCCTCGCAATGACGATTATGGTTGATCGCGGCCCTCAAATATCGGCGTAGACGTGCTTTTCGGCCTTCGCGCCGGGATGCGTCACCGCGCCGTGGCGGGCCGGGCCGACGAGCTGGGCGTATTTCCATAGCGCGCCCGAGGCATACATCGTCTCGCGAGGGCGCCATGACTTGCGGCGTTCGGCGAGCACGGCCTCGTCCACTTCGAGGTCGATCGTACCTTCCTCGGCATCGATGGCGATGATGTCGCCATCCTCGATCAGCGCGATGGGGCCGCCGGCGGCCGCTTCCGGACCGACATGGCCGATGCAGAAGCCGCGCGTCGCACCGGAGAAGCGGCCATCGGTGATGAGGGCGACCTTGTCGCCCATGCCCTGACCGTAGAGTGCGGCGGTGGTGGAGAGCATCTCGCGCATGCCGGGGCCGCCCTTCGGCCCCTCGTAGCGGATGACGAGCACCTCGCCTTCCTTGTAGTTGCCCTCCTCGACGGCGGCGAAGGCTTCCTCCTCGCTGTCGAAGCAGCGCGCGGGGCCGCGGAACTTCAGATGGTCCTTCTCCATGCCCGCGACCTTCACGATGGCCCCGTCCGGCGCGAGCGAGCCCTGAAGCCCGACGACGCCGCCCGTCGGCGAGAGCGGATTGGAGACGGGACGGACGACTTTCTGATCCGGGTCGAACGTCACGTCCTTGAGGTTGTCGGCGAGCGACTGGCCGGTGACGGTGAGACAATCGCCATGCAGGAAGCCGCCATCGAGCAGAACCTTGAGGACGAGCGAAACGCCGCCAGCCTCGAAGAGATCCTTCGCGACATAGGTGCCGCCCGGTTTCAGGTCCGCGATATAGGGCGTCTTCCTGAATATCTCGGCGACTTCCATGAGGTCGAAATCGATGCCGACTTCATGGGCGATGGCCGGAAGGTGGAGCCCGCCATTGGTCGAACCGCCGGTCGCGGCAACGATCACCGCCGCGTTCTCGAGCGCCTCGCGGGTGACGATGTCGCGCGGGCGGATGTTGTTGGCGATGAGGTGCATGACGGCACGGCCCGACGCTTCGGCATATTCGTCGCGGCTCTCGTATGGAGCGGGCGCGCCGGCCGAACCCGGCAGCGCGAGGCCCATGGCCTCGGAGACGCAGGCCATGGTGTTGGCCGTGTACTGGCCGCCGCAGGCGCCCGCGGACGGGCACGCGACGCATTCGAGCGCATGGAGCTCCTCGTCCGGCAGATTGCCCGCCGCGTGCTGGCCGACCGCCTCGAAAACGTCCTGAACGGTGACGTCCTTGCCCTTGTAGCGGCCGGGCAGGATCGAGCCGCCATACATGAAGACGGAAGGCACGTTGAGACGGACCATCGACATCATCATGCCCGGCAGCGACTTGTCGCAGCCCGCAAGGCCGACCAGCGCGTCGTAGCAATGGCCGCGCATGGTGAGTTCGACCGAATCCGCGATGAGGTCGCGGCTGGCGAGCGAGGACTTCATGCCCTGGTGACCCATGGCGATGCCGTCCGTCACCGTGATGGTGCAGAACTCGCGCGGCGTGCCGCCGGACTGGCTGACACCGCGCTTCACCGACTGCGCCTGGCGCATCAGCGCGATGTTGCAGGGGGCCGCCTCGTTCCAGCAGGTCGCCACGCCGACGAAGGGCTGGGCGATCTCTTCTTCGGTGAGGCCCATCGCGTAATAGTAGGAACGATGCGGCGCGCGCTCCGGCCCGATCGTGACGTGGCGGCTCGGCAGTTTCGATTTGTCGAATGTCCTGTCGGTCATGCGCTTCCGCCCGCTGCCGGGCGTCTCCTGCTCGTCAATGAAGGTGGCGGGATACTAGGCTGTGACGCGACGGCGATAAAGTCCTACCGGTTTGCTGTGACTTTCCGGCAGCGGCTCGCGTGCGAGTTGACCCGGCGGCAAGAGCGGGGGAAAATTCGCCTCAACCGGACACAAGAATCGAAATCATCAACAAAATCCGGACACAGGGAGAAACACCATGAAAGCCGCCGTTCTGCGCGAAGTGGGCAAGCCGCTCACCATCGAGGACGTTAAGATCAACAAGCCCGGGCCGCACGAGGTGCTGATCCGCACCGTGGCGGCGGGCGTCTGCCATTCGGACCTTCACTTCGTCGAGGGCTCCTACCCCTACCCGCTGCCCGCCGTGCTCGGCCATGAAAGCGCGGGCATCGTCGAGCAGGTCGGCTCCGAGGTTCACACCGTGAAGCCGGGTGACCATGTGATCACCTGCCTCTCGGCCTTTTGCGGCCATTGCGAGCATTGCCTGACGGGCCACATGTCGCGCTGCGTCAGCCCGGAAACGAAGCGGCAGGCAGGCGACGAACCCCGCCTCGCCAAGGACGACGGTTCGATGAACCAGTTCCTGAACCTCTCCTCCTTCGCCGAGCAGATGCTCATTCACGAACATGCCTGCGTGGCGATCCGCAAGGACATGCCGCTCGACCGCGCGGCGCTGATCGGCTGCTCGGTGACGACCGGCGTGGGCGCGGTGATCCACACCTCCAATGTGAGGCCCGGCGAAACCGTTGCCGTTATCGGCTGCGGCGGCGTCGGCCTCGCGGCGATCAACGGCGCCGCCATCGCGGGCGCCGGCCGTATCATCGCCATCGACATGCAGGGATCGAAGCTGAACCTCGCCAAGGAATTCGGCGCGACCGACGTCGTGAATGCGAAGGACGGAGACCCGGTGGCGCAGGTCATGGAACTGACCGGCGGCGGCGTGCATCACTCCTTCGAGGCGATCGGCCTCAAGGCGACGGCGGAGCAGGCCTTCCGGATGCTGGCGCGCGGCGGCACGGCGAACATCATCGGCATGATCCCGGTGGGCGTGAACATCGAGCTGCACGGCGCGGATTTTCTGGGGGAGAAGAGGATCCAAGGCTCAATCATGGGCTCGAACCGCTTCCCCGTCGACATGCCGCGCTTCGTCGACTTCTACATGGCGGGCAAGCTGAAGCTCGACGAGATGATCGCACGGCGCATCAAGCTCGAGCAGGTGAACGAAGCCTTCGACGAACTGAAGCGCGGCGAACTCGCCCGCTCGGTGATCATGTTCGACGCGTAAGCGAAGGTTTGCGGACAAACGAAAGGCGGCCCTTCGGGGCCGCCTTTTTTACGCGTCGGGCGGCATCGCTGACGGGCGGCATCGCTGAGAGGGTAAAACCTCCAGCCGTCATTGCGAGGCCGAAGGCCGAAGCAATCCAGGGGCGACAAACTCAGCGCTTGAGGCCCCTGGATTGCTTCGTCGCGCTTGCGCGCTTCTCGCAATGACGAAAGAGAAAAAGAACAGAACCCCTTACGCCGCCCCCTCCAGCCGCTTCAGCGCATCGGCGAATTTGGCGATCGCCGCTTCCGCGTCCGCCTTGCGCTCGCGCTGTTCCTCGACGACATGGTCGGGTGCGCCGGCGAGGAACTTCGCATTGCCGAGCTTGGCGTCGATCTTCTTCACCTCGTCGGCGAGCTTGCCGAGTTCCTTGCGCAGGCGCGCCGTCTCGGCGCCGAGGTCGATGACATCGGCCAGCGGCAGGATGAGCGTCGCCTCGTCGAGCACGAGCTGCACCGCGCCATGCGGCGCGTCGGATGCGACATCGACGGTGGCAAGACGCGCGAGACGCTGGATGAGATCGCGGTGACGCTCAAGCCGCGCAAGGCTCGTCTCGTTCGCATCCTTGATGAGGAGCGCGATCTTCGCACCGGCGGGCACATTCATCTCGGCACGGACGGAGCGGACTTCCGAGATGAAGCGGATGACCCAGTCCATCTCGGCATGCGCCGCCGCATCGCCAAGCCCGATATGCGCGGGCCAGGGCGCTTTCACGAGCAGACCTTCGCGGGCAGGCCCCTTCTCGCCCGTGCGCTGCCAGAGTTCTTCAGTGACGAAGGGCATGAAGGGGTGGAGCATCAGCAGGATACGGTCGAGCGCCCAGGCGGCGGTCGCGCGCGTCTCGGCCTTGGCCTCCTCGTTTTCGCCGAGAAGAAGCGGCTTGATGAATTCGAGATACCAGTCGCAGAAGACGTTCCAGACGAAGCGATAGGCAGCGTTCGCCGCGTCGTTGAAACGATAGCCCTCGATGGCCTCGGTAATCTCGGCGGAAGTGCGCTCGGCCTCGCCCGCGATCCACTTGTTGACGGTCTCTTTCACCTGCGCGGGATCGAAACCCTCGACGCGCACGCATTCGTTCATCTCGCAGAAGCGCGCGGCGTTCCAGAGCTTGGTGCCGAAATTGCGGTAGCCTTCGACGCGGGACGTCGCAAGCTTGATGTCGCGGCCCTGCGCGGCCATGGCGGCGAGCGTGAAACGGAGCGCATCGGCGCCGTATTCGTCGATGAGCTTCAGGGGATCGACCACGTTCCCCTTCGTCTTCGACATCTTCTGGCCCTTCTCGTCGCGGACGAGGGCGTGGATGTAGACGGTGTGGAACGGCACCTCTTCCATGAAATGCAGGCCCATCATCATCATCCGGGCAACCCAGAAGAAGATGATGTCGAAGGCGGTGACGAGCACGTCGGTCTGATAGTAGCGCGCGAGTTCCGGCGTCTTGTCCGGCCAGCCGAGCGTCGAGAACGGCCAGAGGCCCGACGAGAACCATGTGTCGAGCACGTCTTCGTCGCGCGTGAGTTCGACCGGCTTGCCGTAGTGCTTCTGTGCAAGTTCGCTGGCTTCCACATCGTTATAAGCGACGAAGACCTCGCCATCCGGCCCGTACCAGGCCGGAATGCGATGGCCCCACCAGAGCTGGCGAGAGATGCACCAGGGCTGGATGTTGCGCATCCATTCGAAATAGGTTTTTTCCCAGTTCTTCGGCACGAAGACGGTCTCGCCGCGTTCCACCGCCTCGATGGCGGGCTTGGCGAGCGTCGCGGCGTCGACATACCACTGGTCGGTGAGATAGGGCTCGATCACGACCATCTTCGACTTCTCGTCATGGGGAACCATGACGGTCTTGTCCTCGATGCGGTCGAGAAGGCCCAGCGCCTCGATATCGGCGACGACGCGCTTGCGCGCCTCGAAACGGTCGAGACCGCGATAGGCTTCCGGCACGTCGTTATTGATCGTGCCGTCGGGATTGAGAATGTTGATCTGTTCGAGCCCCTGCCGCTTGCCGACCTCGAAGTCGTTGAAGTCATGCGCGGGCGTGATCTTGACGGCGCCCGAGCCCTGCTCCGGATCGGCGTGTTCGTCGGCGACGATCGGGATACGGCGGCCGACCAGAGGCAGTTCAACGAACTTGCCGATGAGCGGCTTGTAGCGCTCGTCTTCCGGGTTCACGGCAACGCCGGTATCGCCCAGCATCGTCTCGGGGCGCGTGGTCGCAACGACGATATAGTCGCGCGTCTCGCTGCCCGCCGGGTTGCCCTCCTCGTCGAAAAGCGGCCACTCATAGGTGACGCCATCGGCGAGCGGATAGCGGAAATGCCAGAAGTGCCCCTTCACCTCGATGTTCTCGACTTCGAGGTCGGAGACGGCGGTCTGCAGCTTCGGATCCCAGTTGACGAGGCGCTTGTCGCGATAGATGAGCCCTTCGCGGTAAAGCTCCACGAAAACCTTGAGCACCGCTTTCGAAAGCCCGTCATCAAGCGTGAAACGCTCGCGGCTCCAGTCGCACGACGCGCCGAGGCGGCGAAGCTGGCCGATGATGGTGCCCCCGCTCTCGCCCTTCCATTTCCAGATGCGCTCGATGAAAGCCTCGCGGCCCATATCGCGGCGGCGGACATTGCCTTCCGCCTCGAGCTGACGCTCGACGATCATCTGCGTCGCGATGCCGGCATGGTCGAGGCCCGGCTGCCAGAGCACGTCCTTGCCCCGCATCCGCTCGAAGCGGATCAGTACGTCCTGCAGCGTGTTGTTGAGCGCGTGGCCCATGTGCAGGCTGCCGGTGACGTTGGGCGGCGGAATGACGATGCAATAGGGCTTCGCGCCCGCCTCCACCCGCTCGGGGTCTCCGGCACGGAAAGCGCCGCTTTCCTCCCAGAGTTCATAGAGCCGGGATTCGGCTTCCTGCGGGTTGAAGGTCTTGTCGAGCATTCGGTCACATCCGTGAGAAGAGGCGCAAAAAAGGGCGGCGCGGGCCTGTGTTACACAGGCAGCGCCACCCTATCAAGCGTTCGGGAAAGGTCAGGCCGGGCCGGATTGGCCCCGCGATAGCGGCAGCGTCAGCCTCTGCGCCGCGATACGCGCTCGATTTCCTCGGCCACCAGGCGTTCGACCAGTGCCGGGAGGTTGTCGTCCAGCCACTCCTTGAGCATCGGACGGAGCATGTCGCCCACGATGTCCTCAAGCGTGCGGCCACCATTGGAGCTCGACAGCGAGCTGGCCAGAGCGCCGAAGGCGGCGGAAGCGGCCGTCTCGGCATCGCGCGACAGGAGCGGGGATTGATCGGCACTCATGGCGGGCTCCTCAATGTCTGTATCGGCTGCTTCGTCCACAGGCTCGGGTTGCGGCGCAACGCCTGTGGCAAGCGCGGGCGCGACTTCGGGCTCAGGCTCCGGGATCGGCTCGTAGACGGGTTCGGATATGGGCTCCGGCTCCGGAAGGGGCTCGGGTTCGGGTTCCGGCTCGGCAAACTGGATATCGTCGGCGGCGAGTTCCGGTTCCGGCGCGGGCTCCGGCATATAGGCGGGCGCTGAAGGCTCGGGTTCCGGCGCGGGCTCCTCGAAAGCGGCTTCTTCAGGCAGCGCTTCCGTCAGCTCCAGAATGTCGTCTTCTTCCTCGGCGGCGGGTTCCGGCTCAGGCGCCGGAGGCGGCGGCGGCGCGGCGTCGGCGGATTCCTGCGGCGTCTCTTCCGAGCCGCTGTCCTCCGAAATGATCCGCCGAATGGAGGCGAGAATCTCCTCCATCGTCGGTTCCTGCGCCTGACCTTGATTGCTCATAACTAACGCCCTGCTCGCCCGTGTTTCGGCTGGTCCTGTCCAAGAAATAACAAGAGAACCTTAGGAGAAGTTGAACGAATTTGCCAACTTCCCCTTAATTTCCCGGTAACACTTCGAGCGGAAGCGCCTTTGCGGCGACGCGATTACTCGTCTCCGGCGGTGCCGAAGCCGATCCACTTGTCGCGCACCTCGTCGTAATTCACGGCAGGATCGTAATAGTCGACCGGAAGCTGAAGCGCCTGCGCCGTCAAAAGGCCCATCGCCGCGAGAAGCCCGTATTCGGCGACAGCAAGATCCCGCTCGGCGCTGACGAGTGCAACGCGTGCATTCAGATATTCCTGCTCCGCGTTGAGCACATCGAGCGTCGTGCGCGCACCGACTTCGGATTCCTGTTTCACACCTTCCAGCGCAATCTCGCTCGCACGGACCTGTTCGGTCGTGGAAACGATGCTCGACCGCGATGCACGAAGCACTTCCCAGGCGTTACGAACGGCCTCATCGACCTCCCGAAGCGCGGCCATCACTTCCATACGGCTTTGATTGTTGCGCTCCTTCGCCTCGCGGACCTGCGAATATTCCACGCCGCTCTGATAAAGCGGGATGGTCAGCACACCCAGGATCGAGCTTTCCTCCACATCCCGGATTGTGGAGATTGTGGACGAAGGATCACGGCCATACCGGTATTGCGCCTGCACGTCGAACGTTGGCAGCAGCGCACCCTTGGCCACATTGATGGCGCTGCGGGTCGCCTCTTCGCCATGACGGGCGGCGCGAAGCGTCGGATTATTCTCCTCGGCGATCCGGCGCGCGTCCTCCTCGCTCTGCGGGAGGCCTGCAACGCTTTCGGGCCGCTCTAGGGTGCCCGGCATCTGGCCGACCACACGCTGATAGAAGGACCGGCTAGCCGTCAATTGCGCTTCGGCGGCGGTAAGGCTGGAGCGCGCCTGCGACAGGCGGGCCTCGGCCTGCGCCGTATCCGTCCGCGTCAATTCACCGACGCGAAAACGGTCTGTCGTCGCCTCAAGCTGGCGCTTGAGAACCTGCACGTTGTTCTTGTTGAGCTCGACCACGCTCTGGTCGCGAATGACGTCCATATAGGCGCGTACGGCATTGAGCAGCGTCGTCTGCTCGACGCTTTCAAGCGTCGCCCGCCCCGCCCGCACCGAGGCTTCGGCCTGTTCGGTGGCGTTTACGGTCCTGCCGCCCGCGAAGAGGTTCTGACTGAGCGTCACCGAGCCGTTGAGCGGCCGGAGGCTGTCTTGCGTCTGGATGCCGCCATTGAGTTCTGTGCGCGTGTCGACGGCCCCATAGCTGCCCTGCGCCTGCAGGTTCGGACGCCAGCCCGACAGGGCCTGCGGTACGCCTTCGTCGGTCGCTCGCAGCTGGGCGCGCTGCGCCTGCAGCGTCGGGTTTGTCTGATAGGCGGCGGCAAGTGCGTCGGTCAGGTTTTCGGCGGAAGCGGGCGCGACGGCGAGGAGGCCGGTGAGCGCCGTTGTACCGAGAGCAAGAGCGAGGTAACGGGTCAGGGACGTTTTTCTGGATGACTTCATTTTTCTTAATTTCTCCGCGAAAGAGGCGGCTTCGTCCCTCAACGCATCCGCAGGTGGAATCTCAAGTCCGGCAGGCTAAATGCAGGCGGTGCGAATTGCTATTCCCAGATCGAGAAGTATTTTCGTGACTAGATGCAATCTGCCAGTACCTGTCAGAAAACAAAGCCCTCCACGGGCTCAAAGCCCGGGAGAAACCGGATGTTCGCGTCAAAAGCGTCGCGGCCGCTGAAGGAGCCGCCGGAGCGGACATAAAGCCGCGCCCTGCCGGATACGCCGTCACCGAGCACGCAAACGAGACGGCCGTCCTCGCGGAGCTGCGCCTGCAACGATTCCGGAACCGAACTGACCATGCCGTTGATGAAAATGACGTCGTAAGGCGCCTGTCTGGCGCAGCCCTCGGTCAGGGGACCCGAGACGACCACGGCATTGTCGACACCGAGATCGGAGAGCGTCGCTCCCGCCTGGGCCGCAAGCTCCTCGTCGCATTCGAGCCCGACCACCGTTCCGGCAAGATGCGAGAGCACGGCGGTCGAATAGCCGGTGCCGCAGCCGACATCGAGGACGAGATCGTCCGGGCCGATTTCCGCGAGCTGGGCGAGCTTCGCGAGGACGCGCGGCTCCATGAGGAAACGCGGCGGGGTGCCGTCCGCAATCTTAACGTCCTCGTCCATGTAGGCGATGCCCTGCCGCGCATTCGGCACGAAACGTTCCCGCGGCACGGCGGAGAGCGCCGCTATCACCCGTTCGTCCGTCACCGCGTTCACGCGGACCTGGCTTTCGACCATGTTGAGGCGGGCGGCGGCGAAATCGGTCATGATCTGTCCCAGCGGCTTGGGCCACGAAGGGCCCGCAAATAAGGTGTTGGCGGCGTTTATACTGGCCCCGGCGGGCAAACTCAATTCGCGGAATGTCGCGGGAAAGCCCAAGCGCCGGTTAAGAGAGCGGAAAGCCCTCGGCATGTATTGGTCGTTGTACCCAAGGCGGGGAATTGCTATACCCCGCCCGCCCCGAGATTGCGGTGACGAGTCCCGCGGATCGCAGGGAAATGGCCACGTGGCGGAGTGGTGACGCAGCGGACTGCAAATCCGTATACCCCGGTTCGATTCCGGGCGTGGCCTCCAATCACCTCATGCGAATGAAGAGCGAGAAACCCGCCTTTGCGGGCCCGGGCTTATGCCTGGAAGCCGGATGCCGGCGCCGAACCGATTCCCTGCCGGACCCGGGATGCGGCCCGAAGGACCGGTCGCCGCACTCCTCCCCGTTCCTCGACGGCCAGAAGCACCCCCCAGAGCGTCCCGGCAATGAGATAGAAGTGGCGCCAGTTGTCGATGTCGATGATGGCGGCCTCGGCGATGTGGCCCGCGAAGACCGCGTAAACGACGATGAGGAGGCCCTGCTCCGGACTGTCCCGGCCGATCGCCCGCCAGCCCCTGACAAGCGTGATGAGCATCAGCGCGATGAAGGCGAGCCCCGACAGGAAGCCGCCCGCGACGAGGATGTTCAGATAGACGTTATGCGTGTCGAGGCGGTTGATCATTGCCCATTGCGACGGACCGAGGCCGAACGGCTTTTCGAGCGCCATCGCGAAGGCGCGGGCCTGGCTTTCGAAGCGGCCGTGCTCGGGATCGGTGTCGTAGCTCTGGACGAGCGAGGCGCGCTCCTCGAAAAGCGCCGCCACTTTCGGGCTCGACAAGGCAAAGCCGATCACGCCGACCATGACAACGACCGCCAGCGCGCCGAAGCCGATGAGCCGCATCGTCTGCAGATAGGATTTCGAGGTCGCGAGCGTCAACCCGAAGAAGATGAGCCCGGAAAACAGAAGATTGCCCCATGCGCCGCGCGAGAAGCTGAGCAGTAGCGCAAGAATGAGAACCCCGAACGGAAATGCGATCCAGAACGAGCGCAGCGACTGTGCGGTGCTGAGCCGCCAGCCGAGAAAAAGGATGGGCGCGACAAGAAACGGGCCGAAGACGTTCGGGTCGTTGAAGGTGCCGCGGGCACGGCCATATTCGGTGAAGATTTCCGCACCGGGAAAGAGCACGAAGTAACCGGCAATGCCAAGAGCGGCGGCGAGCGTTGCCGCGGCTGTGTAGGCCCAGAATATCTGCGTGAGGCGCCGTATGGGGTCGGCATAGACCCATGACGCGAAGAAGAGGAAGGTACCGACGAGATAGATCGTCGTCATCATCGCCGGGCGCACACGCTCCATATAAAGCGCATCCATGGCGCCGATGCCGTATCCCGCGACGACAAGGCCCCAGAGCGCCGCCGGCCAACCGAGGCGGCGCGGAAAGCGCAAGCCGAAGAGGAAAGTGAGCGCGACAGTCGCCGCCATCAGAAGGTCGTAGGGAGACGGGCTGTCCTGCGTGCGGTCCGAGCGGACATAGAAGCTCGTGAGGATGACGAGAATGACGAGCCATTCGGCGAGATGCACGGCAAACGGCCGGCGAGGTTCGCCGCCGCGTGCCCGGTTGCCGGTCTCGATCTGCCAGCCGTCCATCGTTCAGTGTTCCGCGCCGGTGAGACCCGGACGGGCAGCACCGCCTGCCCTGCCCGCAAGCGCAATCTCTCTCCTCGCCTCGCGCATGTCGAGAAGGCGCGTGTAGAAACCGTCGACGGCATCGACCATTCGGGTGGCGGAGAAGAACTCACGGATGCGGCCATGAAGCCTTTCGGCGTCCGCCGAAATACCGGCCGGATCGGAAAGCGCGCGCGTCATCGCCGCCAACAACGCAGGCGCATCGCCCGGCGGCACGAGACGTGCGGCGAGAGGACCAAAGATTTCAGGCACACCACCGACCTTTGTCGCAATGAGCGGCAGGCCCGCCGCCGCCGCCTCGAGCGCGACATAGGGAAGCGATTCGTTCCACGACGGCATGACGACGACACGGCCAAGAGCGAACGCCTCGCGTGCGGGCATCGCGCCCAGGAACTCGAAGTGGGCGAGACCCTTCGCCTCCTCCACCATCCGCTCGAACTGCGCCCGGTCGGGACCGGCGCCGACGATCCGGATTCGGACCGGCCGTTCCAGACGCGAGGCGGCTTCGATGAGCGTCGAAACACCCTTGAGCATCCGCAGCTCGCCGATGAAGAGGAAGTCCGCCGCGTCTTCGGCGGGAACAATGAGCTCGAACTCGGCCTCGGAAAGACCGTTGTGAATGACGGTCGTGGGCGCGGCCGGCTTGCCGACCTTCGCGCGATAGGCGTTGCGGCTGAACCCGGATTCGAAGATGAGGCCGCCGGTGCGCTGGCGCATCAGCCGCTCCGCCCCGAGATAGACCATGCCCTCGAGGCTCCAGAGGCCGTAATGCAGCGAGCCGCCATGTGGGGTGTAGACGCGGATGGCATCGGGCGCGCCACCGGAGAGACGCGCGAGCATGCCGCCCTTTGCGCCATGACCATGCACGATGTCGGGCTTCAGCCAGCGCAGGAGTTGCGTGACCTCGCGAATGTTGGCGATGTCGCCGAAGCCCGGTAAGCGCGACATGGGAATGACATGGAGGCCGAGACCGCATTGGGCCCCGAGCTTTGCGAGCGCGGCGGCAGCTTGCTCGTCCTGGGGCTCGGCGCAGACGACACCGACGGCAATGCCCGCTTCCTGCTGTCCGGCGACGAGGTCGCGCACATGGCGGAAGAGGCCGCCCATCGGCAGCCGCATGACATGGACGACCTTCCGCACGCCCCGGCTCCGGGCGTCTTGGCCGCTATGTGCGGCGGCGGCCATCAGAAATAGCGCTCCCGCACGAGAATGGTATCGCCCGGCAGGACGGGCTCGTTGCTGTCGACGCCGATCTCGACGATGCGGTCGCCGCGATTGCGCGTGATCTTCACTCGATCTTCGTCGGCCCGATAGGTGAAGCCGCCTGCAATGGCGACCGCGCTCTGCACGGTCATGCCATTGACGTAAGGGTACTGCCCGGCGCGCTGCACCTCACCGAGGATGAAGAAGGGGCGGAATTCGGTGACCTGAACGCTCACATTCGGATTACGCAGCAGCGTGCGGCCAAGCTCGGCGGCAACAACATCCTCGAATTCATCCGTGGTGAGACCCCGCGCGGGGATCGGCGGCATGAGTGGCATGGAAACGGTGCCCGTGCTGTCCACCGCGAATTCGCCGCTGAGATCCGGCTGGCCGAAGACGACGATGCGCAACCGGTCGCCGGTATCGAGGACGTAGACATCGTTTTCCGTCGAAACCGGGCGCTCGGCAATGATGCCCCGCTCCGCGCAGCCGGCGGCCGCAGCGAAAATCGCCATCAGGACAAGGGCGAGACGGAGCTTCATGGAGGGCCTCTGTGCCGGTTTCAGCGCTACCGGAGAGTACCGCCGGAAGGGTTAATTTTTTCGCAATCCCGGACTGCGACAGACCGTCCTGCCGCGCGGAAACGCGGGCGAAATCCGCACCCTCGGCATCCTCTCAAGGTTTCCCGTTAAGGCTTCCGTTACCTAAAGGACGTCTACTGCGGGGGCACCTGTTGAGCGGAAGCATGACCGATATCCATACGAACTCCGTAGTCACCTTCGGCGACCGTCGCCGCACCGCGCCGAACGAGAGCGCGGTGGGCGATATTTCGCCATGGGAAGTGTTGCGCGGCGTATGGGCGCGCAAGGAAATCATTCTCTGCGCCTTTGCGGGCTTCATGGCGGTCGCGATCCTCTGGCTCGCCACCGCCACGCCGACCTATACGGTCGAGGCACGGGTGATGCTCGCGCCGCGCGCAGGCGAGATTTCGACTTTCGACGACGAGAATTCGCCGCTGCTGCCGGATGCGCAGACCGTCCAGACGGAAATTCAGCTGCTGACGTCCCGGCCGCTCGTCGCGCGCCTCATCACCGATCTCGGGCTGGCCGGCAATCCCGAATTCAACCCGGCGCTCCGCTCGCCGGGTCTGCTGGGCCGTATCGCCATCGCGCTGGGTGTACGTCATCACAATTCCTCGACCGACATCGAGGACATCACCAATGTGGTGCTTTCGCGTCTTGAGGTCTATCAAAAGACCGGATCGCGCGTCATCGCGATCGTCTTTACCTCCGCCGATCCGCGCATGGCGGCAATCATTCCGAACCGGCTTGCGGAACTCTACATCGCCCAGCAGGTCGAACAGCGGACAGGGGTCAACAGCGAAGCGACGAAGTGGCTCGCCGAGCAGATCGAGGAACTGCGCGGCAAGGTGCAGCAGTCGGAAGCGGCGGTGGAAGCCTTCCGCACGAAGTCCGGCCTGTTCCTGACGAACGGTTCGACCTTGCCCCAGCAGCAGCTGACCGAACTGAACACCCAGCTCTCGACGGCGGAAGCGGACCGCGCCGCCGCACAGGCAAAGCTCGTCAATGCGCGCGAACTGCTGGCCTCCGGCAACGCGGTGAACTCCGCCGCCGAAGTGCTGCAATCGCCGCTCATCCAGAATCTCCGCCAGCAGGAAGTCGCCCTGCGCGCCCAGATCGCACAGATGTCCGAGACGCTCCTGCCGACGCATCCGCGCCTTCAGGAGTCGCAGGCGAACCTTGCCGATCTCGAAACGCAGATCGAGAAGGAAGTTCTCAAGATCATCGAAGCGCTGGAGAACGAGGCACGCGTCGCCAATGCGCGCGTGAATTCGCTCCGCGCGAGCCTGACGCGGCTGCAGCGCCGCATGGGTCAGCTCAACCAGGACGAGGTGCAACTGCGCGCCTTGCAGCGCGATGCCGACACGAACCGGGCGCTGCTCGAATCCTTCCTGCTGCGCTATCAGCAGGCGAACGCCCGCGCCGAGGCGGACGCCCAGGCGGCGAATGCCCGCATCGTCTCGCGCGCGCAGCAGCCGACCGAGCCCACTTTCCCGCGCATGTCCTCCGCGCTCACTTTCGCGACAGTGGCAGGCGTCATCTTCGCGTTTCTCGTGACCTTCCTGATCGAGGTCTTCGCCCGCGGGTTCCGTACCGGCGAGCAAGCCGAGCGTGCGACCGGCATGCCGTTCCTCGGGCTCGTGCCCGAAGCGGAAACGCGCCGTGGCAAAACCGCCCCGGCCGATGAGGTTCTCCGCGATCCGTCGGGCCCTTATTCAGAATCTATCCGTGCGCTCCAGGGCCATGTGCTCCTCGCGCGCGTGGGCGACCGCCGCGCCCGCACCGTGCTCGTGACCTCGGCAACGGAGGGCGAAGGCAAGACGGAGACCGCCGCAAGTCTCGCACGTGTCTTTGCGCTGGGCGGCTATCGCACCATCGTTGTCGACGCCGATCTGCGCGCGGCCTCGATGCACGAAGCGCTGAACATCGCGAGGCGGCCCGGCCTTGCGGACCTTCTCATGAGCCGCGCCGCCTTCCAGCATGTGATCCGGAGGGATTCCGCGAGCCCCGCGCATGTGCTGCAGGCGGGAACGCCCATTCCCAATCCGACGGCGGCGCTTGCCTCCTCGCAGATGCTTTGGGTGCTGAACGCGCTCCAGCAGACTTACGATTACGTAATCATCGATTCACCTGCCGCGCTCGCCGCCGCCGATGCGCAGGTGCTGGCGAAGTTCGCCGACGTCACAGTACTGGTGGTCAAGTGGTCTTCGACCAGCCGCCGCATGGTCGCTCGCGCATTGAAAGTGCTTTCGGCCGCAAGCAGCCGCCGTGTCGGCATCCTTCTGACGAGGGTGAACCTGCGCCGCTATCGCCGCTACGGCGACGAGGCGCTGCAGGAATACCCCGTGCACCCCGCCCATCCGAGAGCGGCGGCGCGCTAGCCCGCGATCGCCGGCGTCTTCCGCCCGAAGAAAAGCGCAATCGCCTTCTGCCGGTCGCCGACAAAGCTCTTCACGGCGTCATAGGCCGGACGCAGAACGTCATAAGCCGCGACCTTCGTCTTGTCCCACAAAGGATGAATGCCCGCATCCGCCTGCGGAAAACCGAGCTTGCGCAGACCGGCATTCATGTAGGACAGCTTCACCAGGTGCCGCGTTTCCGCCGTGTGCCAGGTGATGGAGAAGGAAACCGACACTTCCTCGCCGTTCTGCACCCAATGCGGTGCGAAGATCGGCACGAAGATACCCTCGCCCGGCTGGATATGCTGCTGCGTGCCAAGGGACTCGATTTCTTCCCGGTAAGGAAGATTACGGTGCTTGCCGGGGAAGAGCTCCATGTCTTCCGCGCTCGCGACCTCGCGGTCACGATGATCGAAAAGCGACATGCGTTTCTGTCCGCGAATCTGGAGCAGGAAGTTCAGTTCCGGATCCATGTGAAAAGGCGTCACATTGCCGGGTGACGTAACGAAGATGAAGGCCTGGCGCATCATCGCGCCGCCCATCATCCCGTCCGTCTGCTCGGCGACCTGATCGAGGCAGGCATCGAGCAATTCCTTGTATTCGGGATCGCTCTCGACATTCTTCAAAACCATCCAGGATTTTGCTTCCTCGATCCGGCGGACCGTTTCCTCGGGCGAGAGACCGTTGGACGGCGTGAGCGAGGGATCCTGGTTGGGAGCGACCGGTCCGTTGAACTCGACCTGATCCGCAGGCAAGGTCGCAGCGAGCCGGGCGAGGCGCTCAAGCGCGAAGAGCGGATGTCCGTCGAGACGATGCGTCAGCCGGAAAGTCGCACGCGGCATGGCTTCGGTGACCGTGCCCTTTGAAATTTCAATCAGCCTGTTCATGTCCATCTCCTTGCAGACGGTCGTAAAGAACGCGAAGTCTCTTGCGTGCGGCCGCTTCGCCGCGCTTGGCAAGCGCGATCCAGCCTGCCAGCGGCACGCTGAAAGAATGCGGCGTGGTCACGAGCATGCTGCTCATGGTGCGGCGCTCGGCCCAGATATGGTCGATCATCGGATGACCGGGTACCGCGCAGGAATCGACCCAATCCACCTTGTCGTCGCGGAGGAACACGCCGATGGCCTTCAGCATCAGCAATGTGCCGGGCGAGTAACGCCAGTAACGCTCATCGAATGCGATCTTGAAGGTGAAGACGCCGCGGCCCGAGCGGAAGCTCGTCAGCATGGCGACCGGGTTGCCGTCGAGACCAAGCTCCGTGCAGTGAAGCGTTCCCGCTTCACGCGCCCCCCGGCATATCTCTTCAAACCAGGCGCGCTCGTTCGGGCGCATCTTCATCGCGGTGCCGCGCTTGCCTTTCCAGCCGCGCGCTTCGAGCGCAAGAAACCGGCTGACCCAGTCGCCGACGTCCGGGCCGCCATCGTGAACGGCGAATTCAAGGCGGCCTTCTTCCGAGAGCCGGTTCCAGAGGCGATTGAACTCCTTGCGCTTCTTCTTGCGGATATGGGCCGCGAGATAGGCGTCTTCGTCAAGCTCCGAGCGGAGAAAGGCGCGTTCGTGACGGTCGGTTTCGCGGTAGAGAATGCCGTCGGCCGCCATCACATCGCGGAGCGCCTTGTCGAAGGCGCCGCCCGCCTCGAACATCGGAAATTCGACGAGGGCGGCACCCTGAGCCGCCGCAAAAGAAAGGAACCGGCGCACCGCCTGCTGCTCATAGCCCGCACGGAGGAGCGGCGTCGAAAGGAAACTGTGAATATGTTCCCATACATGCCAGATCGCGAAGGGCGCGCCGTAGGACCCGCGCGAGGCGAAATAAGGCACCAGCCCGATCATCAGGCGCTGGCCGGACCCGTCGGGCTCGCTCCAGAGCAGCGCAACGCGCGCCTCGTCTTTCTTCTGGAGATGATCCATCGCCGCCGCGAGCGTGATGCTTTCGAACTGCGTATTGCGGTCGATGGAGGATGCGGCCAACGCATCGACCTCGGAGCGGAACGGCGTCATCGCGTCGGCGCTTTGCAGGACGACGACGTCGGCGCTCGGCGGACGGCCGTGAAGGTAACGCGCCGCGTGGCTCAGCACCTCGACGGAAGGTCCGGCGGCACGCAGGTGCTTCTTCGCGAGGCCCGGCCAGAGCGGATATTGTCCGAGACCTGTCATGCAATCCTCAAAGCGGTAAGCGAACGCCGGACGGGCCCGGCGAGAACAAAGGCGGTGATACCGAGGCGCCGCTGGACGACGACCGCAAGGCAGAAGGTGGAACCGACGATGGAAATGGCCGTCGCCGCCGCCGCGCCCATCAGGCCGAAGGACGGCACCAGCAGGAAGTTGAGTGCGAGGTTCCCGAGCGCGGCAACGCCATAGGTCCAGGCAACGGCGTTCTGGTTGCCGGTCATGTTGAGCAGATACTCGGTGGAGCCCGTAGCCGCTCGAGCAAGAAAGCCAGCCATCAGCAGGAAGAGGAGCGGATAGCCTGAACCGAAGTTCTCGCCGAACAGGCCGAGAGCGAACTCGCCGACGAGCAGGAGGAAGACGCCCGCCGCCAGCGTCGGCCAGAATATCCACTGGATCGAGCCATGCACGAAGGTCTGAAGTTCGGAATGCTTGCCTGCGCTATGAAGCTCCGCGAATTTTGGCACCGCGAGCGCCGCCACAGAGAACTGAATGAAGGCCATGAGGTTCGCAATACGCGTCGCCGCGAAATAGATGGCGATGTCGTCCGGGTTGACGAAATAGCCCAGCAGCACGATGTCCGTGTTGGTGAGGAGCAGAAAAAGCCCCTCGACAAGCACGAGCGGCGCGGAAATCGCGACCCAGTGCTTCACATGGAAGACGGGTTTCGCGGCGGGAACAGTCCTGGCGACGCGGCGCGCCAGCAAAAAGCGCTGCACGAACATGGTGGCGAAGGTCGCGCCGAGCGCGCCGAACGTGACCTGCAGTCCCGTGGCGCTACCGGTGAAGAAGAGAGTGCCGCCGGCAACCGCAACGATGGCGAGCGGGCGGACGATGTAGTTTGGAACGTAGGCCAGATTGACCCAGCCGAAGGCACGCGCCGCGCCCTCCTGCCAGTCCATCAGCGCGAAGCCCGGCACGCACACCAGCGCAACGGCAAGCGGCCAGATGTAGTAGCTCTCGATATGGCCCGAGAAGGCCCAGAGCAAACCGAGGCCCGCAAGTGAAGCCGCCGCGCCGATGGCCGCGACGATACCGAAGGATGCCTTGAGGACGCCCGACAGACGCCGCCATTTTTCCTTCGTCCTGTATTCGGGAATGAAGCGAAGAACGGATGTGCCGAACCCCATCGGCACGACAATGCCGAGGATCACGACCCAGACCCAGACATAGACGAAGATGCCGTATTCGAAAGCACCCATCCACCGCGCGAGCAGCACCTGGCTGAGCAGCGCGATGGCCGCGCCGGCGATGCGGATGCCCATGACGAAGGCCGCCCCCCGGACGACGCCCGCAAGATGCGCGTCGCCAGGCTTGCCCGCGATCATGTTCCCGATCCGCCCGAAGCGCGACGGGGCCTTTCCCGAATTCATGACGAGTGCCCTCAGACCCGAGCGGAGATGGCCGCCGCGAACATGCCCTTCGCGGCGTGCAGCCGGGTGAACCCCTGCCAGAGTACCGGCGTCTGCTTGATGAATCGTTTAGCCTGGAGATAGGCGATCCGCGGACCGAGGCTAAGCCAGCCGACGAGATTGTTCGGCTCCACATGGTCGAGGAGCGGAATCTCGATCTCGCACCACTGGTCCTTGTAGCCTTCGTCGCCGATGGTGAAGTCGAAGGCTGTGTGACCGTTGGCGGTCGCCCGTTCCATCAGCTCCATGAGCTGAATCATACCGGGACCGAAGCGGGCCGCTTCGCAGTTCTCGTCATAGCTCGCGAGCACATAGTGATAGCGGCCGCCGAAGCTCACGCCCCAGTTCGCCGCCGCGACGGTGTCACCGACCGCGAGGTGGTTGACCTCGATCATGCCTTCCGCGTCGGGGTTGCTCGCCAGGTCCCGGTAGAAGTCGCGGCAGCCGGGCTTGTCGAAGAGATTGGCGACACCCATGCGGGCGAAGGTGACGGATTTCTGCTCCATCAGGATGTCGAGCGAGCGGAGCTTTTCCTCCGTGCTTTCCGGCGTGACGAGCGAGACCGCACCAAGCTCCTCGGTCTTGCGACGCTTCTGGCGGTCGCGCTTCTTGCTGCCGGAAGAACGCTTCTCGCCGTAGTAGCTCTCCCAGTCATCCTTGAGCATGGTCATGTGGGCGGAGGACGCATTCCGGCGAAGACCGCCGAGCGTCATCATCGGGTTCGCCTGGTCGCCGACGCGCTCCGGCATCCGGCTCAGCGTCACGATGTGATGGGTCGGCAGCGTCTCGCGAATGCCGTCCCAGAGAGCGGGAAACTGCGCCGGCGAGACGTAGCGCGGGAAGGCCTTCGACAGCAGCGGCGCGTTGTAGTCGCAGAGATCGCCGCCAAGCCAGATGAGCTTGTGGCAGAGGATTCCGTTTTCGATGCCGAGCGGAAGAATGAAGAGCGCAGCGCCCTCGCTGTCCCATCCGACGACAATGGCGGGCTTCACGCCCTGCTTCGTCCCGATATGGCGCTGCCAGGCGGAAATCCACGCATAGGTCTGGAATGCCGTGCAATCGCCCGTCTTTTCGAGCGCCTGCCAGACCGCCTTGAGCGGCTCGATCTCCTCATGAATGGAGATCAGCACTTGCGGACGGCCCTCGGGCGCGCCAAAAATGGCTGAATTTCGGACTTTTTTGGTCCCGGCTGTCGCCGGAATCCGGCTCAGGTCTTCGAACTTGACGGTCAGCGGCGTCATTTTTGGCCTCGCCTTGCTGTCTGTTTCCTTGCCGGGGAGACATCCGTTCGTTTCCCGAATCTGGACATCCGCCCCCGGCTCGACAGCAGGATTGCAAGGCGTGTGCTAGGTCGTACCGCGTTAACCTTTCTCACCGAGAATGCCTCGCAATGAGCAAGACCATTCCCGCATCCCGTGCTGCCAGCCCGTCGCCGATGGGACGGATGCTGCTCGCGCTGCATGCGAGCGGGGCTTGCAGGCTCGCACCGAAATCGCTGGCGGGGATCGGCGTCATCTTCATGCTGCACCGGGTCAGGGAAGATGACGGCGCGGCGTTTGCCCCCAATCGCATTCTCGAGATCACGCCCGGCTTCCTCGAAGAGACCATCGGGACGGTCCGCGACCTCGGCTACATCTGCATGACGCTCGACGAGGCCGTGACCCGGCTCGAAGCGGGCGAGCATGGCGAGCGCTTCGCCGTCTTCACGCTGGACGACGGCTACAGGGACAACCTGACGGAGGCCTTGCCCGTCTTCGAGCGCAACGGCGTGCCCTTCACCGTCTATCTGACGACGGGCTTGCCGGACGGCCATGCTGAAATCTGGTGGGTGGCGCTCGAGCGCGCGATCGCCTCGGCGGTTGCGATCCGCGTCATGGTAGGAGATCGCGAGATCGCGATGTTCACGCGCGACGCCGACGAGAAGTACGCCGCCTGGAACAATATCTATTGGGCGCTTCGCGCATTGCCCGAACGCGAGATGCGCGCCGAGGTGCGCCGCCTCGCCGCCGAGCACGGCATCGACATGGGCGCGCTGACGCGCGAACTCGCAATGACTTGGGACGAGGTCCGCACCCTCGCCGCGCATCCGCTCGCAAGCGTGGAAGCGCACACCGCCGACCACTTCGCGCAGGCAGGGCTCACAGCCGCCGATGCACGATCCGACATCGAGCGCGGACTTGCCCGGATGGAAGCGGAACTGGGGCGCCGCCCCCACCACTTCTCCTATCCGTATGGCGATCCGGGCTCTGCCGGAGAGCGCGATTTTGCGCTCACCTCGGCACTCGGCTTCCGCTCCGCGACGACGACACGCAAGGGGCTCATCAAGCCCGCCCATGCCGGGCGCCTGACAAGCCTGCCGCGGCTCTCGCTCAATGGTGATTTTCAGGACAGACGGATGCTCGAAGCGCTGCTGAGCGGCCTTCCCTTCGCGCTGGCGAAACCGATCCGCTCGCTCGGGATCGATTGAGAGCTAGCTGCTGCCGTTCCCGTTCTTGCGTCCACGGCGCCTGCGCCCCCACCACACCTCGAAGCGCCGCCGGGCGCGCCGCACGGGATGCAGATCGACGGAGAGAACGAGGACGCCGAGCGGGAGCATCCAGAACCCCAGAACGGGCAGGAAACCGACAGTGCCGCCGGCCACGAGCAGCATGCCGACAACGATCCGCAGGATCGGCGGTCCCGGCACCTTCACCCGCTTGTCGCCTAATCGCACCGCCGCCATGACCTGCCGCTCTCCGCGAAAGATTCGCGGCGGAAGGCCCCGAACCCGTTTGGGCAGATAGGCATAAAAGGTGGCAAGAGCAAGACATTTGGACTGGCACGGGTTAAATGTCTTTGCTATATGCAGCCCTCATCGGCATGGGCACCGACGCCCTCGCCGACTTGATCCTCGGTAGCTCAGTGGTAGAGCAATCGGCTGTTAACCGATCGGTCGCTGGTTCGAATCCGGCCCGGGGAGCCAATTCGGAACGAAACTGCGAACGCCGTGCGCCGCAGTTTCCACTCCATAGTTTCCTCCAGACGCCACAAGCGTCTGGAGGAGCCTTGGCTTCGATCCCCTGATCCGAATTTCGTCGGCTCCGACCTCCACCCGCTGAACTAGCGCCTGGAGATGATGGCGCCGGAAACCGCCCTCTCGATCCCTGATCTTCTTACGAGCCTCGATGCCGAACCGACGCAGCAGCTCCGGCGTCACTCGATTGTCGTCGCCCTCTCCCCTGTTTTCGGCCCGGTCCGCATCGGCCCGCGCCGAATCACGGATCCGCTTCAACTCGACAATCCGTCCCTTGAGGTTGGAATCGTCCATTTCAGCGAGACCATTCTCAATGGCCTCATACAGCCGAGTCAGCTTGGCTTCCGCGTCCGCAGCCTGCTTCCTCAGCTCGGCGATCCGCCCCTTCAGGCGTCCGGCGTGTTCCTCCCTGCGCTTAAGCAGGCCGGCGAGCAGCTCCTCAAGCCGCTCGGGCGCAAGAAGTCGCTCCTCCAGATGCGACACAACAATCGTATCCAGCTCGTCCATCGGGATCGTGCGGCCGCGGCACGCCGTCTTCCCCTGCCGTGCCGTCGTGCAGCAGGTGTAGTAGCGGTATTGGTCCCCCTTGCCGGAGGTACGGAGCGTCATCGCTCCCCCGCAGTCGGCACAGAAGCACACGCCACCGAGGAGCGTCCCGGCCGTCACGAACCGCGGGGCCTTCAGTTGCGGGCTGCGAGAGCGCATCACCGCCTGCACCTCAGCGAACTCCTCCTCGTCGATGATCGGCTCGACCGCCACATCGACTATCTCGTCTTCCGACTTCTGCTCTCCCTTACGCTTGCCCGAGACGTTGAAGCGATGGCGGCCGATGTAGGTCTCCCTGGTCAGGATTTGGTGCACCGCCCCGACGCCCCAGCGCCCGCCGGTCTGCGTCCGGATACCACGCCTGTTCAGATAATCGGCGATCTGGCGCGACCCCATTGGACCGTCGTCAGTGCCGATCCGTGCGAGGCGGAACATAAGCTGGACCGTCTCAACCTGTGCCGGATCAGGCTCGATCTTCTTTTTGGTCCTCGCGCCTCGTTGCTCGGCCGCTACGATTTTGTAGCCGAAGGGCGGCCGCGAGCCGTTCCAATAGCCCTGACGGGCGTTCTCCCGCATGGCCCGGAGCGTGTGCTTGGCATTCTCTTTCGACTGGTATTCATCGAACAATGCCATGATCTGACGCATCATCACGCTCATTGGATCATCGCCGAGATCCTGCGTGATGGACGTGAGGCGGATACCGTTCTTCGCCAGTCGCCGGACATAGAATTCGAGCTGAAACTGATCGCGAAAGAAGCGCGAGAAGGAATGCACGATGATGAAGTCGAACGGCGCGGGCTTTTGTGCTCCGGCGTCCATCATCCGCTGAAACTCAGGTCGCCGGTCGTCTGTCGCCGATGCACCCGGCTCGACAAACTCGGCGACGACGGCGATGCCTTTCGCTTGGCAATAGGCTTGAAGTTGACGACGCTGGTCTGGAATCGAAAGATCGTGTTCGGCCTGCCGGCCGGTCGAAACACGCAGATAGAGAGCGGCACGCCCCGGCGATGCCAAGGCGTGGGTCGCTTTGGCGTTCATGCGGGACCTCCCTTCACAAATTCAGTTTTTCGAGCCCAGCAGCTCGTCGAGGAGCGGACCGAAATGGACCTCGAAAAGGTCCAGCTCTGCCTCAGTGACTGGTACGCGTGCGGGCCAGTCGTCCGTGATCTCCATGCCGGATCGAGCGACCGCAGTTCGGCGCTGAACGCCGCCTCTCTGAGGTCTTGTGCGCGGCTCGGGCGAGGCGTAGTCGAAGAAGTCGATGACTTCCGCTGAACCGGGTTCTGCAGCTTTGACATCCATGCACTCAAGATTGCACGAAATCGAGAAAAGAGCACGTACATCAACGGGTTGTGCCATATTCTACCGGCGCGGAATTGGCGGTTTCGGGCGCCAATGGGCGCTCTTCGCGCAGGGTTTCGAAGCCTGGAGGAGTGCAAAATAGCACAATTGGCGGGATTCCACGCTTGCATGACAATCGCAATTGAACTTTCTGTTTTCATGGTCTATATCTAGCACGACAACTGAACCTTTCCAAGGGATATCGCCATGGCGCCTACAGCTTCAGCCGGACCTCGCCGCCGCAGTCGCGCCAGCCACTTCGGAGGAAATGCTACGTCTTCTGCTGCTACACGCAGCCGCCGTTCCGAGCCGGCTCCGAGCGAGGATCTCGTCGAGGCCTTCGTCCTTCGGACCGGCCGAGCTCTCGCGCGCATTGCCGAGCGTATGCCACGCGACCGCTTGTTAGCCGCCGTCGGTGCCACCACAGACACGGATGTGCTGTTTAGCTCGCTGCGCGAAGCCGCCGCCATTGGAGCAGAGATCGAGCCGGACAAGCCCGATCCGCTTACGCTGGCTTTCCTTCGCGGATCAGAAATGAAGCGCGAAATGCTGAAGGCGGAAGGCGGTGCAATCTCTGCGCAGCAGCTCGCCGAGCATCTTGGAATTACGGCACAGGGCCTCGGCCGCAAGCGGGAGCGTAACCAGGTCTTCTGGCTCGACGTTGGAGACGGTTATGTTTATCCGGCCTTCCAGATCGGCAAGAACGGCCTGCTGCCCGGCATCCGCGAGGTGCTCGACGCCTTTACAGTTGATGACCCATGGATGCGCGTCAATTTCATGCTCACGGGCGATCTGCGCCTTGGCGGCAAGAGGCCGATCGACCAGCTTCGCAAAGGTAAGATCGAAGAGGTGGTGACGGCAGCGGCGGCCTACGGCGAACATGGCGCCGCCTAGTCCTGGTCCACTTCCGCCCGCCGATTTTGCTAGCCGCGAACTACCTCTTGAAACGATTCCTGACGGCGCTCGCCTGATGCGAATCCATCGTAGCGACCTCAAGCCGCTCTTTTTCGGCTCGACGGGCGGTAACCGCTTCGACGATCCGGCACAGATCTATGGCGTCTGCTATCTGTCTACCACGCTTGAAGGTGCGTTCGCGGAGACTTGCCTGCGTAGCGTTGGCGCGCGTTTTGTCGCGCTCACGTTCCTGGAGACGCGATCCTTCTCTGAGATAGAGGTGACCGCCCCCCTCCGCTTGGTTTCTCTTCACGGCCCCGGCCTGGCGCAGATCGGCGCGACAGGTGCCGTCACGAGTGGCCGTCATGTCGTCGCCCAACAGTGGTCGCGAGCCATTCACGACCATCCTGCGGCGCCGGACGGCATCGCCTATCGCTCCAATCACGACAATGGCGAAATTTGCGTCGCGCTGTTTGAGCATGCCGGTGATCGCCTTGCTCCGGGCAATTCTCAGCCGATGACGATAGACAGCGTCCGATTGGCTGAGCTTCTCGCGCGCTACAAGGTCGGTCTGGGATAGGCCGGCGGCATCAGTCTCAGAGCCTCACGTAATGCCACACGCGCCCCTACAGCCGGCGACCGGCCCCTCGGCCTTTATTTGAGAGATTAGTCGTTTGCAGCGAGCACAGGGGACGTAGAAATTCCGTTCTTCGAGTTGCCTGCTTGTTGCTGCAGTGCTCCTCGTGTCGAAGTAACTGGAACGCCAATTCGCGACCAAATCTCCCGGGACATATCTCCAAGCCTCACCATCTGAGTGATTCCGCTCGTCGTAACGTGCGACATTGGTTCGTTGGAGCAGATTGCTGCTTGCAAGAGCCCGTGCTTCTCCCGCCGGACCGCTTAGGTTGCCGGCTTTTCCCTCGTCAGTGCGGTCACTCGGCGGGGAGACCTGAGCGAGAGAAAGGCCGAACTCAAGGTCATGAAATTCTTCGCTTGAACTGGCTCCACGTCCAGTCGATCGGAGAATGACCCGTGCGACATAATCGTGATCGATCTGCAGGTGGCATTCGATCCGCTCCAGGAGTGGCTGCGCGTTTGCGTCAATCTCGACCCTGGCAACACAAAGGGTCCATCGTGGGTCGCTGGGTAGTACCTTTCCGAGCTTTGCGGGCTTTGCTACCTCGACGACAGCCATTCCTTCTCGCGGGTCGATGCAGAAGAGGCGTGTATTGGCCACATTTTGTGTTTCGTTTTCGAGGGGAAGCGTCCAGCCAGCATTGACCAGGGAATGGTAGGTCCCCCGTCCGGACGTATCCGCCACCAGAATTTCAATTGGCTTCGAAAGCGTGAGACGAAGCCCATCGTTAGCAATCCAAGCTGCTCCTTCGGCGATAATTCGGTCCCCATTGTCAAGTTTCGGGACCCTTCCAACAAATCTTTCGGTCAGGCCGTTGCGAATGGCGGGCATATTGACCATTCCGCCGGTGGCGAGACAGAGCTCGATGTCCTGGTAGGTCAGCTGCGCTTGCTCAAGAATTTCGTCGATTCTCGCCAAGCCCTTTGCAACGATGCTGAAGCCTAGCCCATTGATCTCGTCTCGAGTAACTGTGCCTAAGAGGTTCTTACCGGGGCCGTCCGTCTTCAGATAGTTCCGGACGATCACATCTTCACTATCGGTCTTTGGATCGGAGAGGTGGATTTTGAGGATTTCACATTGGTGCAACAGTTTTGCAGCCATGCCCGGTTGTTCAAGAGCGGTGATATCCTCAATGCCGTGAGCCGTAGCATGTTTCGATCGTAAGTGGTTTCGCAGACGCTCATCGAACCTGTCACCACCGACTTCATTGTCGCCGAGGTTTGCCACCTGCATGATGGCGCCCCCTTGAATTCGGCAGAGGGTCAGGTCCAGCGTGCCTCCGCCCCAGTCAAAAACCAGCACCGAGCGCCCTTCCAGGCGTGCAAGTTCACGACCAAGGTCGGGCCTCGAGCGAAGATAGGCATAAAGCGCGGCAACGGGTTCATGCACAAACTGCGCGACACCGATGCCGGCCTTTCTTGCGGCTTCTCGCAGTGCCCGTCTCTCTGGGCCACCGAAGTCTACCGGAATGGTGAAAACGGCGCGCGTCAGGTTCGTACGAGAGGCTCCTTGTCGCGCAGCTGCGGCATCAATCTTGAGATGCTTCAAAACTTCGGCGACGGCATCGGTTGGCTCAATAGGCCGACCGTCAACAAAAATAGGACCGTCGCGCCTCAATGACATTTTCGGCGAACGAACGAACCCCGGGGGCGCACCGGTCTCGGTCAAATCCATATTCTGCCTTGCTTCGCGACCGACGACTATGTCTCCGCCGCGGTACCAGATGACTGACGGGTGGGGTCGTAAGGTGACCTGGTCCACCAGGGTCAACGCTCGCCCGCCGACCGTCACGGCAGCCAGGCTATTTGTGGTGCCAAAATCTATTCCAAAGACAACGTCTGTCACGCTTTGGCCTCTTCAATAATCGAAAGAACTGCTTTGATCCGCTTCAATGCAAGGCTGGGAGCGGATGGTTCGATCTCTAACGCGTCGACTGCGTCTTGCAGCAGCGGTCCGATTCTTTCACCAAGAAGCACCCTCTGCCCGGCCTTGGCTTCCGAGAGGTCGTGGCCCCAGTGCTGGCGTTCGGCGGCAAGCGTCGCTTCAACTTCCGCAAGTTTGAAATTCCGTTGCTCTAGCTCACATTTTAACCGCGCCAGTTCCGCTTGAAGTCGTTCAAGCGTTAAGCGCGTGTCGGCAAGTCGATCGCGCAGGCCCGTAGAAATCTGGCGCTCTCGATCTCTGTCACCCTCGGCTGCCTTGACCATGTCGTGGGCGAGCCCGGCCATTGCGATCGCCAACCTAAACTCTGTCGATTTACCCTTCTGGATCGCACGGATGGCCAAGCGCGAGGCGCTCTTGCCTTCGGGGAACAGAAGCGAAAGCAAGCTTTCGGCAATTTGCCATGCTTGGAGGGAGCGTTTCTCGGCCAGCCAACACAACCCGATGCGAAGCCAGTTTTCCGCACCCTTCTTCTTCTCCTTGTCGTCCGTGCGAAGCCCTTCCGACAGCCCCTTCGTCAGGGATTTGAGGATCGCCTGTTTGTCGAGTTCCTGCGGGTCGAATGCATCGCCAAGCTTCGTTGTTAGACGTTTCTGGGCCGCTCCCCAAATCCAGGCGTCAACCGGCTCGGGAAGCGAAGCTTGTGACATGAGGGTCCAGAGGCGTTCACCTTCAGGATCCATTTTTTCCATGAGTTCTACAGCGTCTGCCTGATCGCTTTGGGAAAAGCGTTTCACCCCATGAGTACGGAGAACCTTGAAAAAGGCAGACGCGCTGGCTTTCGGCTCTTCGAAGAACCCCGAGATCGCCGGGCGAATTTCGATTTCGGCTGATGGCTCCCTGACGCCGTCGTGTTTTCCATCCTCTGGCTCACGAGGTCCTACACCCGCTGGCGTGGCGGTTTGCTTAGTTTTTTCCTCGGTCACTTCGAAACATGCTCCAAGTATTGCTCGGCCCAACTGCTGAACGGGTACACGGCGGCAATCTGCGTCAGCGGCTCGATCGCACTCTGCGTCGAGCCCATTCTCCAAGCGGCGGCGGCCCAAATTGCGAGCGCTTTCTCGTGATCGGTCGCGTCCAAGACGTCGGAATTCGCAATTTCGCGACATTCATCGTCGAGGATGGGACTCCACCTTGACTGTGTGGCCATTCGAGCGGCCAAATCCAGTATGCGAGCTGTTCCGTGATCAATCGGACAAATTGGTCGACGTTTGGCCGTCTTGTCCGACGAGGGCATCCTTGTCCGGCCTGGATCGCTCAGCAACACCTTCGCCAGATCAAGCTCCCAATACCCCGTTGAACTGTCTGGCTCCGAGAAGTCATTCATGGCAAATCGGATGACTCCGGTTATCAGGCGCGCAAGGGGGCGGTCGAAGTCAGCGAGCACTTGCAGCGCCGATCCATAAAGCTCGCGGTAGCGCGACAACGGAGTCGTCAGGTGCTCAGAAGTCGGTCGCTCTTTGATTAGAACGCCGAGGCAATAATATCCGAGCCCGGTGGCATACTCCTTGCCCGGCCCCTGTGTTCGCTGATCCGCCAAGAAGCAACTTATTGCGTCTCGAGTAATCGAAGATGAGACGAGTATTCCGGCAAACGCCTCTTCAACGCGCTTGAGTTCTTGGGCGTCGGCTATCCTGAACGATATTGCGTAGCGGGTTGAAACAGGTTCGGCATTGACCTGCGAATCGTTGAGGAGAACCAGATTCATCTCGCCCTGCCTCGTATCAGCAAGTTTCTTCGGGACCGTATCCGGCAGACATCGCTGGGGATCGCTACCGTCAATGCTGATCCGGACCGTGGTCGCATTGGCAACCGCAATCGCTGACCGATCCACTGGAACTCGGAGGACCGCACGACCTGACGGTTCCCTTCCGCCCAAAAGCATCACAGGGCGTTCTACCCGGTGGTTCTTGTAGACGTGGTCGTGAAGCTCCTTCTGAACGGGAAAGATGGAGCTGCAGAAGGGGCAGCGAAAGGTTGGCTTCGCAGGTGGACCGGGATCGGGCGTGCGTTCGGTTCCTTCGTAGAAGGCCTCGAGCGCGTCCTCGCGTATCCAGCCGACTGTGGGCATCTCAGTTTCCCCCAGAACTCCGTTCCACCGTCACGCAGCCGCGCGCCCGACAATATCCATTAGCTTCTCGTAGCTCGTGACGACGTCGTATTTGACGCGATCCTCCGTGACCCGCTGGCCGATCTCGTCGAAGAACTTCCGGGCACACTCGATCTTGGTGTTCTCGATCTCGCGGAGCTTCATCGAGGACATCGTGCCCTTGGTTTCGGCGACAAAATAGATGTGCTTGACGCTGCCCTCCTTGAAGGAAATCGCCCAGTCCGGGTTGTAATCGCCCACCGGCGTCGGAATAAGGAAGCCGCGAGGAAGCTTCGCATAGACCACCACTTCGCTGCTTGCATCGAGCTGATCGGCAAACCGGCGCTCGATGTCCGAGTCCGTGACGACATAATCGTACACGTGGTTCTTCAGCTTCGAGCTGGCCTTGGAGAAGTCCTGTCCGGTCTGATTGGCCGTGAAGATGTCGACGTCGTAACGATCGGACAGGCCGTCATAGGCGAGCCGCTCGATGATCATCGTGGCCTTCTGCTCGGCGATGATGCGCGAGGCCTCCGAAATGAAATGCTCTGGATTCTCCCTGAACTGGCCGAACACGCTGGCGGCAACCCCGGTGAAGATTTCGGCCACCGTCTTTCGCGTGAGCTCGGTGTTTTCTGCGACGTTGCCGAGAAGATCGTATCTCACGAGTGAATGGACCGACCCACCGCGCTCGGTCGTCGAACCGGTGAGCGAGAAGCCGTCGCCCACCTTCAGTTGCTCATCGGTCAGCTCATCGCCCTGAACGCCGGTCTGCACAGTGTACTGAAGCGGCGTGACCCGGAGCTGGCTGTCAAGTGCGCTCACGCATTTGCGGACCAGCTCGTCGGAATCGAATTCGACGCGATAGACTGCCTTCTGGTTGATGCGGTTCCAGAGTTCCTGGAACTCCTTCTTCTCGAAATTGTCATTCAGCGGATTGGTCTTGGGCTTCCGACCGTCCTCCACCTTCGGCAGTTGCGCATCGCTGAACACGCTGTCGATGATCTGAAAAATCTGGTCCGCATGAGGCTTCAGCTCGTCCGGCAACGCCGCCAGTGTCCCGGCCGCCTTGGCCTCATGATAGGCTGTGGTGATCTGGTCCGCCTCATCCGAATAGTCATTCTTCACCAGGTAGCGATAAATCTGCTTCGCCATCGCCGGCGTGATCTCGATCGGTCCCGCATCCGTCGTCATGGTCTTGCCGGTGAAATAGGCCTCGGTTGCCTTCCGGGGACGGGAGGTCAGCGTGTCGGCGATCTCTTTCTGCAGGCCGCTGACGAAAGCCGTGTAGCTCTCGCTGGCCACGACGGTCAGCACGTTGATGTCGTGGACCACGGCGGGATTGTCCATGCGGTCGCCGTTCTGATCGACCGACAAGCGGAGCCCGCGGCCGACCTCCTGGCGGCGCGAGATCGTGTTGTCGCTGTGCTTGAGCATGCACATGACGAACACGTTCGGATTGTCCCACCCTTCCCGGAGGGCCGAGTGCGAGAAGATGAAGCGCGTCGGCTCGCCGAAGGACAGCAGCCGTTCCTTGTTCTTCAGGATCAGGTCGTAGGCGTCCACGTCGTCAGAATCGACCGCGCGTGCGCCAACCACAGGATCCTTCAACCGGTTCGTTTTCTTGTCGATCGAGAAGTAACCCTCGTGGGTCGCCGCGGCGTCGATTCCGGCCAGGTGCTTACGATAGGCCTCATTGTCGATCGCCAGCTCAGACAGAAATTCCTCTTTGAGCAGCTCATACTCTTCCTCGAATACGTGCGCGTATTCGCCCTTCTCGTCGGGCTGGGCATAGTCGCGGTACTTCACCACCTCGTCGATGAAGAAGAGCGACAGCACCTTGATGCCCTGGACGAAGAGCTGCTTCTCTTTGTCGAGGTGCGCCTTGATCGTCTCGCGGATCTGGATGCGCCTTATGTCGCGCTCGGACACATCTCCAGTCGCCTCGCCGGCATGGAGCACCACGCCGTTGGTGAACTCCACCGTGTCGTTGCGGGCGTCGATCTGCGTGATGGTGAAGCGGTCCCGATATTGATCCAGCTCCCCGGACTCGGCGAACAGGTCGTCGCGGAACTCCAGCCGCTTGAGCTGGCGCTTGATCTCGCCGGACTTAAGCTTGACCTCGATCTCGATCCGCGCCACCGGCGCCTTCTTCGAGATGTCGATGCCCTCGAGATAGAGATAGGCGTTCGTACCGGCGAGACCGCGCGTCTGGATGCCGCGCACGGCGATCTTCTTCACCAGCTTCTGGTTATAGGCGTCGAGCGCGTCGAGCCGGTGGATGCGGTTGTGCTCGGTCCGGTGCGTCGCCGAGTATCGTAGGATCATCAGCGGCTTGAATTTGGGCAGCGCCTCCATCGTAGCGGCGCCTTCCATCTTCTGCGGCTCATCGAGGATCAGGATCGGCCGATTGCTGGCGATCACATCGATCGGCTTGCGCGACTGGAAATCGTCCAGCTCGTCATAGATGCGCCGGTTGTCGGCTCCCCGGGCGTTGAACGCCTGGATGTTGATCACCATGACGTTGATACCGGCGTCCGACGAAAAGCTCTCCAGCTCGTGCAATCGCTTCGAGTTGTAGATGAAGAAGCGCGCTTTCTTGCCGTAGCTCTCTGCAAAATGGTCGGCGGTGATCTGGAGCGATTTATAGACGCCCTCGCGGATGGCGATGCTGGGCACCATGATGATGAACTTCGACCAGCCGTAGCGCTTGTTCATCTCGAAGATGGTCTTGATGTAGCAGTAGGTCTTGCCGGTGCCCGTCTCCATCTCGATGTCGAGGTGAACACGCGTCGCGGCCAAGGCATCGCGCCGATAAGTGGCCGGCGCCGCAATGCGCTGGTTGTTCCGATCCAGCACGATGAAGTCGTCCAGCCGATGCGAGATGGACAGGTTCTGACGACGCTGGACCTTCTGGATGTTCTCGAGAATCTGCGGCTCGCTGAGCACGAAGTCGGCGTTTTTGAAGCCTTCCTCGAAGGCGCTTACTTGAGCCTTGCGGCCAGGGTCGATCCGGTAGGTGATGCCGTTTACCAGCGGCTGACCGGCGAAGCAGTCTACCACCGAGTCCACGGCAAGGGTCTGATAGGGCTGGACCTTGAATTTCAGCTTCATGCCCGCTCCCCTCAGATCGACCTGACGTCGGTGGCCGGCGAAAGCTGGCGGAAGACCTGCTCCACATTGATCTTCACGGCGTCCGACACGAAGCCGTTATCGCGGAAGACGACACGCAACGGCTCGCGGCCGGCAAGCTCCTTCACCAGCTCCTCGGTCACGCCCGCATCGAAGCAAGCGACAAGGGCGTTCTCATCCACGAAAAAGACCTTCTTGCCCTGCACCGTCTCGCGCCGGATGGGCAGGGTCAGGTCCACGCCCCAATCGACCAGCACCTGGAACAGCAGATCCTCCGCAGTGCGGTCCGGCTTGATGTTGTCGACTGCCTGGAGCAGATCCTTTTGATCGACCTGATCCGGGCGGTAGTACACGTCCTGCATGTTCGACGTGTCCACCTTGAGCACCCGGAAGCCGACATCGCGGTTCCATCCGCGGTGGCAATCGCCTTCGAGGATCTGCTTTCCAGCACGACGGATACGTTCTTTTGAAATTTCCGCTATGTTTTTCCAGCCCGCTTTGCGAGCAACGCTATTCTCATTCGTCGGCTCTGGGATTTGAACCATAATAAAGCGACGGTTCTTTCCATCCAGGGCATTCTGAAGGAAGACGGAATGAGCTGTTGTGCTGCTTCCAGCAAAAAAATCCATGACAATTGCGCCATCAGACTCTTCACTTACAGCCATATCAACGAATTTTTGGATAATGGTCTCGTCCTTTGGAAAATCGAAATAGCCACCACCGAGAAGCTTTGACAAACGTTCCGACGCCGATCGCGCCGGTTGATAAAAAACACTCTGCGGAGTCTGCGCATCAGTCTCATGAAGATATCGCCTAACCATGACACTGGTTGGCGATATAAATGAAATTCGGCCCTCTTCGACCATTCTGTTGAAGGTTTCTTGGTCGAATGCCCAACCCCGGTTCGGCCGTAAAGGAATAACCTCTCCCGTCTTTGGATTTTTCAGTTCGAATTTACGGCCACCCGGAGCCGTTGGGTCATCTTCCTTGTAGGCACCACGTTCATCAATGTATCGAAACCGCCGCAGACCAAAAGAAGGGGTCGCCTTCATCGCTCGAAACCAACCAGCCAGCTCTTCTGATGCTGTCTCGAAATCCTTGCCGTGAACTCCTTTCAGGCGGTCGACCTCTCTCAGAACTGGCTCGACTCCTTCCTTTGTCATCGTCCATGAGGTTTTCGTGGCGCTCTTATCCTTGACGTAACAGAGGACATACTCATGAGACACGCCAATCTGGCGAGCATCGTTCTTATTTGCGCCCTCCCACACTATTTCTGTTATGAAGTTTTCCGCGCCAAATATTTCATCCAGCATGTGCCGCAGACCGGCGACCTCAGTATCATCTATACTGACGAAAAGCGCCCCATCATCACGGAGCAAATTTTTCGCCACCTTCAGGCGTGGATACATCATTGATAACCACTCAGAATGGAAGCGGCCATTTGCGGTCAGGTTGGCGATAAGGCGGTTGCCTTCTTCGTCTTTTTGATTGGAAACTCTCAGATACTCCTCAGAGCCTTGCGCAAAGCGGTCTCTGTAAACAAAGTCGTTTCCTGTATTGTATGGCGGATCGATGTATATCATCCGCACCGAGCCGATATAAATGTCTTGAAGTAACTTCAGAGCTTCGAGGTTGTCACCCTCAACGAATAAGTTCTTTGTAGTAGAAAATTCTGCACTTTCTTGATCGGCCGGACGCAGCGTTTTCGCGATAGGCGCGTTCGCGTTAATCAGCGCTTCTCGCTTGCCCGGCCAATCCAGCCGATACCGCTCTTGCGGTCCTTCTACGATGTAATCGCTCAGCTCCTGGCGGAGCTGATCGAAATCGATAGCCAGCCGAACCTTCCCATTTTCGTCCATTGCCTCGGTGACGCAGCCCGGAAACATCGCGCGGATTTTCGCAACATTCTCCTGACTTAGGTCGGGGCTGTGCATCTTCAGCTTTTCCATACGTTTCCTCTTACTTGTCCGTCACAGCGCTAACAGGTTCGCCCGCTGTCAGCCGCTCCAGTTCCTGCTTCGCCGTGCGCAGCTCGGCGTTGATCGCCACACGCTTGTTGAATTGCTTCTCGCGGGCGAGCCGCGCCTTGATCCGGTCCAGCTCCCGAGTCTTGGCTCGGAACGCCTCCATCCGGCCCACCCGCGTCTGGATGTCCTCGCTGATTTGCGCCGACGCGGGCATCATGGCCGTAAGAAGGCGGTCATAGAGGGCGCCCAGATCGAGCGAGACCGGCAGCGGTTCACGCGGCGCATCCTCCGGCGCCCAATCGGTGGCAAAATACTCGCTGATCACCCACTTGGAGCCGTCCGCCTCGCTCGGGCGCTTGAAGGCGGCCGTCGCCTTGCGCTTGCCGCGCCAGGTCAGTTCGAAGATCAAGGGAAACGGGATCGCCTTGTCGATCGCGCGCAGGACGGCTTCGTCGAGATGTCCGGTCTTGAGCGATATCCCAAACACTTGGACCTCGCCGACGGCCGCGGTGGCATCGAGATTTGTCGTCTCGGGGGCCAGCTTGAACCGCCAGACGATCTGATCGACCTCGCGCACGAACAGATCCTTGAGCGCTGTGTTGGCGTCGGCATGCTCGTATATCTTGTTCTTCGGCACGACACGGCCGAAGGCGGCGCTCTTGGGATAGTCGAAGAAGGCCGTCATGTGTCGGCCCCCTCGATCACGACAAAGGCGATCAGTTCGAAGTCATTCAGCCCCGCGATGGTGTGCACCAGCGCCGTGGTGCGGCCGCCGCTGAACAGGCTGTCGATATCCTTCTCTTCCTTCACCTCGATCATCGAACGGATGGCGCTGCTCAGCAGCTCGGAGTAGCGATCCATCTTCCGGCCGTCCTGCGTGCGCTCATTGAAGGCGCGACAGACTTCTTGGACCGGTTCCGGGCGGCCCTTGCAGCTCGTGCGGATGAGGTCGAGCAGACGTTTTACCTCGGTATGGTCGGCGATAATCTCGCCTTCATTGCCGATGTAGACCAGGTAGTAGGGATGCAGCCGGTTCTGCTGATTGATGTTGACGCTGTCATGGATGTTCTTGAGCGCGAAGATCACGCCGGGCCGAAGCCCCAGCTCGGGCAGCGCAGGCACGACGGCATGCATTCCGTTCGGCAAGCTGTCGAGATCGCCGTGTTCCTTGACGTAGTTGAGCAGGTCCATCCGGAAGTCGTTGAGACCGAGATCCGTGATTGAGATGCCGGTCTTCACGTCTTCCAGCTCGATGACCTCTTCCTGGAGGCGCCTCAGCTGGTCCTTGCGGTAGGCTATGTCGCTGCTCTTAGCGGTGAGGACATTGTCGTCGCCGGTGGCGCTTACATCGGCGATCACCATGCGGTTCTCGACGCGCTCCTTGAGATTGATGTACTCGTCGAGCGTGATATCGGGCCAATAGTTCACCAGCTGTATTTGGCTGTTCGGCGAACCGATGCGGTCGATCCGCCCGAAGCGCTGGATGATGCGAACCGGGTTCCAGTGGATGTCGTAGTTGACGAGGTAATCGCAGTCCTGAAGGTTCTGGCCTTCCGAGATGCAATCCGTGCCGATCAGGATATCCAACTCGCCCGGTTCGTTGGGCAGGACGATCGCCTTCTCCTTGGACCGCGGCGAAAAGAGTGTGAGTACGCCCTGAAAGTCATAACTCTTTCTGAGGGTGGTTTTCGGCGCGCCGGAGCCCGTCACCTTTCCGGTCTGCAACCCCAGCTGCTGCGCGAACGGTGCCAGATTGGCGTAGAGATAATTTGCCGTGTCGGCGAAGGCCGTGAAGATCAGGACCTTCCTGTTGCCCGGATTGAGCGGTTCGCTCACCTTCTGCCCGAGCACCTGCATGAGGTGCTGGAGCTTGGCGTCATCGTCCGGGCCGACTTTGTCCATCGAGGCGATCAGGTCCTCGATGAGCGCGAGATCGGCCTCGAGATCGTGCTTCCATGACGGCAGGTCCATGTCGGCAAGGCTGATTTGCACCTTCTTGCCAACGGTGATGTCGCCCAGCCCGGCCAGATCGTCGTCTTCGGCGTCGAGCAATTCCTCATCCGCCAGAAAATCGCTCACACTCTGCGTGCCACCTGACCGCTCGAAGTCACGAATGGCGTCCAGGGCGCGCGAAATGTTCCCGCTGAGCGAACGCAGGGTGAGACGGAACGCCTCGACGGAGCTTTCGAGGCGCTTGAGCAGATTGGTGGTCATAAGCGCCTGAAGGCTGCGCTCGCGATCGGCTTGCCGCAGCTTGCCCCGACCGCCCTCGACCTGGGTGTCGTAAATCTCCTCGTATTTCCGCAGCCGGCTCGAAAGGATGTAGCTGATAGGCGCGTATACCGCGAGCTTCAGCACGGAAAGCTGGGTGAAGATATCGTTCAGGCCCATCACGTCTGCCCGCTGCGTGATCGGGCAGTGGAACGACAGCGGCTTGCAGCGCTCGGGAAACTTGCCGATGTCCTTTGTGTCATAGAAAGTCTCGATGTGCTTACGCGACCGAGCGATCGTCACGGCATCGAGAAGCTCGAAGAAATCGAAATCCAGCGCCTTGAGGATCGAGGCCGCGGTTCGCTCGTCCGGCGGCAGTATCGTCCAGGCATTGAAAGCCTTCTGCGCACGGCGGAAGATTTCCTCGACGCTGGTTTGCGACTTCAGGTTCTGGCTGAGGGCCTCCGACTGCCCTTCATAGGCGAGCGCAAGCTGATTGCGCAGGTCGGTGAAGCGGTTGTTCACCGGCGTCGCGGAGAGCATCAGAACCTTGGTCTTCACGCCCGCGCGGATGACCTTGTTCATCAGCTTCTGGTAGCGTGTCTCGCGGTCCTTGAAGACATCGTTGTTCCGGAAATTGTGCGACTCATCGATGACGACGAGGTCGTAGTTGCCCCAGTTCACGCGATTGAGCGGAATACCGAAGGACTCGCCCGACGTCCGCGACAGATCGGTGTGGCAAAGGACGTCATAGTTGAACCGGTCCCTGGCGAAGATATTGGTCGTCAGGTTCGTGTTATAGTTCCGCCAGTTGTCCGCGAGCTTTTTCGGGCAGAGCACCAGGACGGCGCGATTGCGCAGCTCGTAATATTTGATAACGGCCAACGCGGTGAATGTCTTACCCAGGCCGACGCTGTCGGCGAGAATGCAACCGTTATAGGTTTCGAGCTTGTTGATGATGCCGGTGGCGGCGTCCTTCTGATAGTTGAAGAGTTTATTCCAGACGACGCTATCGCGATAGCCGGTGAGGTCGTTCGGCAAAACGTCCTCGTCGACATCCTCCAGAAAGTCCTGGAAGATGTTGTACAGCATCAGGAAGTAGATGCGCTCCGGCGAGTTCTCCTGATAGACCGACTCGATGTGATCGCAGATCGCGGCCGTGACATCGTTGAGTTTCTCCGGGTCCGACCAGATTTGGTCGAACAACTGGAGGTACATCTGAGTGTGGTTCGGGTCGTCGAACCGCGTCACGAAATTCGAGACGGCGTCGCCTTTCTGGTACCCGAGATCGACAGCCGTAAAGCCGCTGATGGGCATGTAGGCAATTCCGCCGTCATCGCTCGCCACATGCAGGAACTGCTGCATCGGGGCTTTCGTGGTGTTCGACCGGAACCTGGCCTTCTTGCGAATCCAGTCGGCGCATTCGCGCGCCACGGCCCTTTGCGTCAGCTTGTTGCGGAGCTGGATTTCAAACTCCGTTCCGTAGAGGCCGCTCTCCCGCCGCGCTTTCGGGATAAAAAACTCTCGCCGTTCCTTGCGCAGGCGGTCCGTGACGTCCATCGGCACAAACGTCGGTGCGGTAAAGATGAACTGAAGGCTTTCGATCTTCGAAAGCTCGGACTTAAGCGCCTCAAAGGCGTAAATCGAGAAACACGACGCAGCGATCTTCAATCGGACGCCACGGCCCACTGTCGCTTTCAGATCGTCACCGAACAGCTGCGAGGTGTTATCGATGATCTTCATCGACACCCCGTTCATTCAGAAGCACGATTTGCTGGTCTTGTGGGCGACGAGCGGCCGCTGGCGTATCGAGCCCCAATCGTCTCAGAGCATAGTAGCGCAACGCCTTTCGAACACGAATCTGTGCGCGCCCGCCCCGCATGCCGTAGTCAAGGGCGATTATCCGCTTTTGGCTTTCGGAAAGGTCTGGGTGTGGTCCTATTTCCAGTGTGACGAATTCGTTCCAGTCGGTGTCATGCTCAGCCGATACCTCGCTCGGTCGAAGCGATCTGGTCTCAAGGATTCGGGACAGCAGGAAATCCTTGAACGTGCCGTTGACCTCACAAAAGGCACGTGCGTGCCAGCGGTATCCGTCAAAGCCGATCGCGTGCGGCGCAATCCATCGCCACCTGGGATCATCACTAGATAGCGACTGATACTTTACCTCCACTACCTCCTTTTGGCGGATCGCAGCTATGACCGTCCGCAATGTCTCGGTGTTCACCCCTCGGGCGGGGACAGGCGGCCCGCCGTAGGGCGGGAAATGGGCTATCCAAGACTCGGATGAGTCCAAGATGCCTTCGGCAACAGATCGAAGCTGGTTGAGATATTGCTCGGCTTCAGGCTTCAGGAAAATCGGCGAGAACTGTGGGCTCGCAACATAGCGCTTAGCGCTCTTGTCGTAGACGGCGTTGTGTGGCGCTCGCTCCTGATAGTGCGTCAAATCCTTTGACGCTTGAGGAACTGACACGTCAAACATATCAATGATGTCGGAGCGATTCACCCCGCCCTCCCAGAAGAGGCGGAACTCGATGAATTCGAGCCGGCGCTCTACGCCCCATTTCAGCGCCACAGCGGCGTCCATCGCTCCCACCTCCGTTTGCCGATACGCATAAAATCTATATGGACATATCGACGCGACCCGTGTAATTACTATTCACATCGGGGGCAACGGTCAAGGGTGGATTGCGGCACGTCAAAGAGCACGCCGCTGTCGTCCACTATGAGCGATGCGATGGGCTTTAGGGCGGGGGCAAGCAATGCAACCAAGAGAACGCCGCACGATCATTGCGCATGGGCGACTGGCGATGCGCGAGCTGCGACTCGCCGCCGCACGCCAGCGCAATCACGGCCTCCAGATCATGACCTTCGAGCAGCTCGCCGCGCGCCTCGCGGGCGGCCTGTCGCGCCCGGTCGACGACGAGACATTGCGCGCCACCATCCAGGCGGTCCTGCCGGACGTCGCACTGGGGGAGCTTGACAGCCTGAAGTCACTGCCCGGCATGGTGGGGGCCGCCACCGACACGCTCCGCAAGGCGTGGCGCGCCGGCATCGATTTGCAGGCGCGCCGCGGCGAGCACCCGCGCATTGCCTCGATCGCCAGCCTCGAAGAAGCAGTCCTCGCCGCCCTTCCGCCGGCGATGATGCGTCCAGTCGATCTCGTAGCGGCATCGCTGCAACGGCTGGATCATGTTGCCGCCCTATTCGGGCAGATTGAGATTGTCGGCATTACCGAGCTGTCGCCGTGCTGGCGGCCGCTTCTGCACGCTATCGCTCAGCGGGTGACGGTGCGCTGGACCGCCGGTCCACGGTCGACGCCTCCCTGGCTTGATAGAAATGTCATCGACGTGACGCAAAGTGACCCGCGCACGCCAGAGATTCTCACCGTCAGCGCCTCCACCGCCTATCACGAAGCCATCGAGGCGCTCCGTTGGGCGCGGCAGCTCATCGCGTCCGGCACGGCCGATCCGGCCGAGATCGCCATCGCATCGGTCACGCCGGCCGATTACGATGATCATTTTCTCGCTTTGCGAGCCGACGCCAATCTCGACCTTCACTTTGTGCATGGCGTCAAGATCACGGCCTGTAGGGAGGGTCAGGCGGCCGCCGCCCTCGCGGACATCCTGGTGCGCGGCCTCTCTCAGACTCGGATGCGGCGCCTGGCGTCCCTGCTGGCGGCCTATCCCGGCCCCTTTCGAACTCTCCCCGCGGGCTGGACGCGAGTCTTGCCGGCCGATGCTCCGCTGGCGTCTCCGCTAGCCTGGAACCACCTGCTCGACCGCCTGACCGCTGCCGAATGGCCCGACGAAATCGATCATGGTCCAGCGTTGCGCGAGATCATCGGTTTGCTGTCGCAGGGCGTAGCGGCGGCCGAAGCAATTGGCGAAGCGCTGCTGCACGGCAGGACCCTGGCCATCTGGCGCAAGGTGCTCCTTGCCGGTCCGGCCGCCTCGCTCGATCTAACCCTGGAGACATTGAAACAGGACGACGGCCTAGACGCCTGCGTCTCCGTCGCCTGGATGCCGGCAAGCGCGCTGGCGGCATCGCCCCGCCGATTCGTTCGCCTCCTCGGGCTCAATTCTTCGCGTTGGCCGCGCGGAATTTCGGAAGATCGCCTCCTCTCGGATCACATCATCCCCACGGCCGAGCTCGACCCGCTCCCCGTTGGCGCGGCCGACCGGCGGGATTTCGCAACCATCCTCGCGACCAGCGAGCGCCAGGTTGTGCTGTCGCGAGCGCGACGGGACAGCGATGGCCGACTCCTCGGCCGTAGCACCCTCCTGCAGGGGCAGCCCGATGAGATCTACCTCCGGCGCAACCGAGTGCCGGATCACGCCTTCAGTGAAACCGACCGGCTAACCGCCCGGCCGCAGGAATTCCGCGCGCTCCCGCAAGCCGTTTCGGCGGCCGCCTGCTGGCGCAACTGGCTGCGGGAGGAGATCACCCCCCATGACGGACTCCTTCGTGCCGACCACCCGGTAATCCAGGCCATCCTGGCGCGCACCCAATCGGCAAGCTCCCTTCGCAAGCTCCTGCGCAACCCGCTCGGCTTCGTCTGGCACTACGGCCTGCGCTGGCGCGCGCCCGAAAGCGGCGACGACCCGCTTGTTCTCGATGCGCTGGCGATGGGCGATCTCGTTCACGAGACTCTGGATCGGGCTCTCCGCACACTCGAAGCCAATGGCGGACTGGCCGCCGCTACGGGGCAACAGATCGCCAGCGCCGTCGATGACGCTGCCGGCGAGGTTGCCGAAATCTGGGAAACCGAACGTCCTGTGCCGCCGCGCGTGATCTGGCGGCGCACCCTCGACGAGGCGCGGGAGCTTAGCCGGCGAGCCCTCGCCTTTGGCGACGAGCGCCTGCCTGGTGCCCGTGCGTTCGGCGAAGTCCCTTTCGGAGGCGCCGAGCCCAAGACTGATGTGGCGCCGCCCTGGGACGCCGCGGCCAGCGTCGGAATTCCTGGCACCGATTTCCGGATCGCCGGCTACATCGATCGGCTCGATGTCTCCGCCGACGGCCGCCGCGCTCTTGTGCGTGACTACAAGACCGGCCGAAAGCCCAAGGACACCATCATTCTCGACGGCGGCAAGGAGTTGCAGCGCTGCCTCTATGCCTTCGCCGTGAAGGCGATGCTCGGCGACGATGTCGCCATCAGCGCCTCCCTCCTCTTTCCGCGCGATGAGGTCGACCTGAGGCTCGAGGATCCCGAAGGCACTTTGGCGGACGTCGCCGGCTATCTGCGCGCCGCGCACGCCAGTCTCCTTACCGGCAGCGCTGTGCTCGGGGCCGATACCGGCGGGACATATGACGACCTCGCCTTCGCACTGCCGGCCAACGCCGGCGCTACCTATTGCAAACGCAAGATTACCGCCGCCACCGAGCGCCTCGGGGAGGCCGCGCAGGTCTGGGAGGCTCAGTAATGAATGCACCGCTGAAACCGCTCGCCGATGATGTTGCGCGGCGCACTGCGATCGCGGTTCACGACCGCTCATTTTTGGTCGAAGCCGGCGCTGGTTCCGGCAAGACCGCCGTCATGGCTGGCCGCATCGCGCTGATGCTAGTCGAAGGCATTGCGCCAAGGACGATCGCCGCGGTGACGTTCACCGAGCTCGCGGCCAGCGAGCTTCTCATCCGTGTCCGCGACTTCGTTGGCGAGTTGGTGGCAGGTCGCATTCCCGCCGAGCTTCGGGTTGCCTTGCCCTATGGCTTGTCGGAAGACCAACGCCGCAATCTCGCGGCTGCCAGCGTGGCGATCGATGAAATCACCTGCTCGACCATACACGGCTTCTGTCAGCGCCTGATCAAGCCTTATCCCGTCGAGGCGAGCATCGATCCCGGGGCGGTCGTGATGGACCGCGACCAGGCGGATCTCGCCTTTGCGGAAATCGTTGAAATCTGGCTTCGGGAGGAACTTGCAGACGATGCTGGCGGACTGCTGGCCGAAATGGTTCTGCAGGACCCGGGCGAGACCGTCGGGCTGATCCACAAGATTCTTACGCATCTCCGCAGCCGCCGCACGCTGGCTGTTGAGTCACCCGAAGCGCTGGAACCTCTCATCGGAGCCGTCCGGCAGACAGCAGACGGCTTCGTGTCCTGGCTACGCGGAACCCGAGTCGTCGAGCCGGAGACCGCTGACATCGCGGCGCGGTTGTTGGAAATGGCTGAAGCCGTTGAGGCTATCTCGCCGGCGGAGCCTGCCGATCTGGTGCGGCTGTTGCTCGCGCGACCGCATCCCGATGTCTGCACCACCTCGGGAAGCTTTCGCGCCTACAAGAAGAAGGGCAAGTGGTGCGAAGCCGCCAAACGCGCGGGCCTCGCCAAGGCCGATGGGGATCGCTTGAACGCTGGCGCGGAAGGCCACTACAACGGCTGTTGCGGGGCATGGACCGCACTGTCGCAGGCGGCCGCGTCGCGCGTCCTCGCCGAACTCGTCGGGCTTGTGCAGCCGGTCATGGATCGCTTCCGCGATTACAAGCGCTCGGCTGCGCTTCTCGACTTCGACGATCTCATCTTCGCCGCACGCGCGCTGTTGCGCGACCATGAAGGGGTGCGCCGCGCGCTGGCCGCGCGCTTCGCGCATGTCCTGGTCGATGAGTTTCAGGACACCGACCCTTTGCAGACCGAAATCTTCTGGCGATTGTGCGGCAACCCGCAGGCTAATGCGGACAGCGACGATTGGACCACGTTCCAAATCCGACCCGGCGCGCTGTTCCTGGTGGGCGACCCCAAACAGGCGATCTACCGCTTTCGTGGCGCCGACGTGGCGGCCTACATCCAGGCGCGGGAAACCTTCCTTGCGCAGGCACCCGACAGCGTGGTGGCGATCTCGACCAATTTTCGGTCCTGCGAACCAATCCTGAATTATGTGAACGATCGCTTCGAACTCCTGCTGTCGGCCGAGAACGGCCAGCCGGGGTTCACCGCTCTTGATGCGTTCCATCCTGAACGGAACGAGGGACTGTGCGTCGCGGCCCTCGACATTGCCGTGGCCGATGCCGACGGCAAGGCCTCGGCCGAACGCCAGCGCGACGGCGAAGCCGAGGCTGTCGCAGACATGTGCGCGCGCCTGATCGGCAGCGAGGCCATTCTCGATCGCAAGACCGGGGAGCGCCGCGCCTGCCGGCCCGGTGACATCGCTCTTCTCGCGCCGACGGGAAGCGATCTTTGGCGCTATGAAGAAGCGCTGGAGCGGCGCGCCATTCCAGTTGCGACTCAGGCCGGCAAGGGACTGTTCCGGCGCCAGGAGATCCAGGACCTCATCGCCCTCACGCGAGTGCTTGCCGACCGCCGCGACACGCTCGCACTGGGCGCGCTGCTTCGTGGTCCACTGGTCGGGCTGACTGAGGAAGAATTGCTGGACATTGTCTGGGCGCTCCCGCGCTCCGAAGATGCGCCCGACGCCTTGCCGCGACTGGACCTCGGCGTGGCTCCGGAAGCGATCACACATCCGCATGCGCGCGACGTCATCGAGAAACTTCAGGCGCTGCGGCTGAAGATGAACGCCACGACGCCGCACGACCTGCTGTCGCAGGCCATCGACGTGCTGCGCGTGCGGCCGATCCTCCTTCATCGGCATCGCGGCCAGGCCGAGCGTGCCCTCGCCAATGTCGATCTCTATCTTAGCCTCAGCCGGGCGTATGCGGTCCGCGGCCTGCGTGCTTTCGCGGAGGCGATGACGGCCGCGTGGACCGACGAGGCTCGCGCCGTCGAGGGTCGCCCCGATGCTCAGGAGGAGGCGGTTGCGCTCTACACCATGCATGCCGCCAAAGGGCTGGAGTGGCCGATCGTCGTCCCCGTCAACACGATGACGCAGATCATGGCGCCCGAGAGCGCGATCACCGACCGTGCCACCGGCCGCTTCTATTGTCCGGTGTTCGGCGTGAAGCCGACGGATTATGAGGCGGCGCGCGATGCAGAGAAGGCCGAACTCGACCGCGAGCGCATCCGTCTCTGGTATGTCGCCGCTACGCGGGCGCGCGAGCTGCTGGTTCTGCCGAGGCTCGATGTCACGGCGAAGGGATCGGCCTGGATTTCCCTTCTGGACCTGTCGCTGGCGGAACTGCCGGCGCTCGATCTTAGCCACCTGCCGCCTGAGGTCGGGTCCGATGGGGCTGGCGCGCAGAATGCCCAGACCCACGAGATCTTCGCGGCCGAAGCGGAGATGATCGCGGAGCGCCGCCAGCGCATTGTCTGGCTCGCCCCCAGCCGCGACGAGAATCCCGCCGGACCGGCATTGCACGCCGAGCTACCGGAAATCCTGGTGACCGATGTCGACGATGCGCCTGTAGAGGACAGCATCCTCCAGACGATCCAAGGTGGTCGCGAGCGCGGCGTCATTCTGCACAAGCTCATCGAAGAGGTCCTCACCGGCGAAACAGCGGAGACGGAGCCCGCTCTCATTGCCCGCGCCGAAGCCTTGATCCGCGCCATTGGCCAGCCTGTGGCCCTTGACCCTGCCCATGGGCTTGCGCCGGCCGAACTCGCCGCTTGCGTTCTTCGCGCCCTGGCCTTGCCGGAGATTGCTGCCCTGCGGCCCGGCCTCATGCCGGAATTTCCGGTCTATGCCTCCATCTTGACCGAAGAGCAGGAGGAAGCGACGGCCGGCATCGCCGATGCGATTGCCTTTGGCCCCGATGGGGCGCCTCAGGTGATCGTCGATTGGAAGAGCGACGTCGCTCCCGCGCCCGAGACGCTCGACCATTATCGCACTCAGGTGCGCGCCTATTTGGATATGACCCAAGCCGAACGCGGGCTGATCGTGCTGGTGACCTCCGGCGCAATCATCCCCGTCGGACGCGCTAACCCGGCCGTCGCGGTAGCCTGAAAGCGGGACGCGACGCCTATGTCATCTCTTGCCTGGATCGATTTCGATGAAGCCGAGCGCCAGCGCGCGCAGCGGATCATGGCTCTCTTTCAGGAGCGCGAAAGCCGCGACGAGCTGGGGTTGGGCGCCATCCGGGATTCGATCGCGGACCACCTTTTTCCGGGGACGAGCACGATCCAGACCCGCTTGCGGTATATGCTCTTCATCCCCTGGCTGTTCCGCACGCTGGAAGGTCGGGACGTTCCGGAAAGCCAGCTTCGCACCGAGGCGCGCGCTCTGGAAATTCGGCTAGCCGACGCGTTGAAGGCTGGCGGAGAGTCGAATGGCATCATCGGCCGCGACGCTGGTCCAAGGCTGCAACGGCTGCCCAGCTCTGTCTATTGGGCCGGGCTCGGCGCATGGGGCATCCGCCTTTTCCCCGGCTCAATCGATAGCCTTTTCGTCTCTCTTCGCGGCCTGAGGCGGCCGCGCGTCTCGTCAGACAGCGAGGACGCCGCGGCAGGTTCACGGGCGGCAGCTATCTGGAATCCAGCCTTGCCACAGGCGCCCAAGGACCTGCTCGACCGTGCTGCCTTCCGCCTGACGACGGACGAAGCGCAGTTCATCATAGATCGCCTGGTTGCGACCCAACCGGCGGCGCTGCTGACCATGCTGGCGCGCGACGGCATCGATGCGGAGTGCGACCATATCTGGACTCATCCACATCTGGCGTCCTTTCCAGCGGACGCGCGCCGCCTGGTCCGCCACGGCGAGATCTTCTCGCACGTGATGCATGGGGCGGCACTCCTCTACAATCTCGCGCTCAGCGAATTGCGTGGTCGTGACGACTGGGCCGCGGACTATCGCGAGCTCATTGCGGTCTGGGCCGCCGAGCTGGATCTTTCCGTCGTCCGCAACTGGTCCCTCGACGATTTCTGGGACGCCGTCGAGCATCCCACCCACAGCATCCGGCCCGCGGCCAAGCGCTTCGTGACGCAGTGGCTCGAACTCGTGATCGATGGCACCACGCAGATCGCTTCCACGCCTGCAGCGCGACAGCTCGTTGAAGAGCGGGAACGCCGATTGAAAACCAGTCAATCGCGCTACGCCAATCACGCCGTTCGCGATCGTTGGACCGGTGCCTCCGGCGTCGACCGCCTCAACTTTCGCTGGAACCAGGCGAGATCGCATTTGAGGGACCTGGCCCATGCTGAATAGGCGCAGCCTCGATCCCGAACAGCGCACCCTCTACGGCGCCAACCTCCAGCCTCCGGCCGGGTACGTCTTCGACGCCGCCGTCGCCACCACGTTCTCGCTCGACTTCGAGACGGCACTCGCGGTGCCAGTCAGCCTGGCGCTGTTTGCCGCCGAGAACCGCGAGGACATTCTCACTCATCCCTTGGCGCTACTCGAAGGAGCCGAGCGCATCGCCGGCCGTCTCCTTGTCTTCACCGATGCCGGGCACATCCAGGCGCATACGCGACCGCATTCTCGCCTGTGCTCGCTGCTGGAACGTATCATCGTGGAGGTCGCGGCGCCCAGCGGCGGCGCTTTCCATCCCAAGATATGGGCACTTCGCTTCAAGCCGATACGCTCTGACGAACCGACTCGAGTTCGTTTGCTGGTGCTGTCGCGCAATCTCACCCGCGATCGCTCGTGGGACATCGCGTTGACGCTTGACGGCGTGGTCGCGCGAAAGCCGCAGGCCCTCAATCGACCTTTGGCCGATCTCATACGCCGCCTGCCGGACTTTGCGACGGCCGGCCTGCCCGAGGGAGCTCGCGACCTCACCGAAGAAATTGCCGAGGACCTGCGCCGCACCGATTGGAGCTTGCCCGAACCCTTTCAAAGCCTCGCCTTCGCTGTGAATGGTCTGGGCGGCAAGCAATGGCGTCCGGAGCCCTGCGCCCGGCTCGGCGTGATCTCGCCGTTCTGCGACGACGCGGCACTGTCGATGCTGGCAGATCTCGCCGGCGCGGAGAAACCCGTCCTGATCGGCCGCTCGGATGAACTCGCGCTGGTCTCTGCTGCAACGCTCGGCCGTTTCGCCCGGGTGGCGGTGATGGACGAAATGGCGGCCACAGAGGATGGAGAGGAAGTGGACGCGACCGCTCTCCAGGGGTTGCACGCCAAGGCCTTCGTCGCGGAGATGGGCTGGGACACGGCGATCACGGTCGGATCCGGTAACGCGACCCGCCCCGCCCTTTTTTCGGGAAGCAATGTCGAGATCTTCGCCACCCTGACCGGCAAGCGTTCACGTGTCGGCAGCATCGAGGAGATTCTGGGCGAAAAGGGGTTTGGTCGGCTCACACGTCCCTTCGTGCCGAACGAACTGGTCGCCGTCGATTCAGCCCTGCGGGCAGCCGAGGCGCGGTTGGATGCCGCTCGCCGCGACATTTGTCGCGGCGGCTTGAAGCTTCGTTGCGAGCGCACCCAATCGGCCGGTGACGGCGGTCTGCTTTGGCGCGTCTGGGTGATCCCCTCCACACCGCTGCCGCTCGCCGGCATCGGCGGCCTGCGCGTATGGCCCATCACGCGCGGCGAAGGCCATGGCCAGGATGCTCTTCAAAAGCTGCGCCTGGGCCAGCCCGTTGATCTCGGCGCGATGCCGCTGATCGATCTTACACGCTTCCTCGCTTTCCATCTGGTCGACAGAGACAGCGAAGTCTCCATTCTGTTCAGCACCGGCCTCCTAATGGAAGGCCTTCCCTTGGAACGGCACGCCGCCATCCTGCGCTGGGTGATCGACAGCAAGGATGCCTTCTTCCGCTATTTGCGGCTTCTGCTCTCCGAACTTGGCGATCCGTTCGCCGCCGCGCTCGCCGCGCAAGAGGGCTCCGGCCATGGCGCGTGGCGCATGGCCGCCGATGACGCGCCGCTCCTTGAGGAGATGGTGCGCGCCTTCTGCCGTGGCGGAGATCAGCTTCGCGCCATCGAACGGCTGATCACCCGACTGGAAACCGTCGAGCCGGGCGAAGCCGACCCCATCCCGGCCGAGTTCCGCACCCTCTGGGAGACATTCCGCGTCGCGCTCAAAGCTCAGGGGGATGCGCATGTCCAATGAACGGTTCCGCGCCGCGCCTGCCTTGGCGCCCCTTAAGGCATTCCAGCGCCGCACCGTCGATTATGTTTTCGACCGGCTCTACGGCCCGGATGATCCTGTCCACCAGTTCCTGGTCGCCGACGAGGTGGGGCTCGGCAAAACAATGGTCGCCCGCGGCGTCATCGCCCAGATGATCGAGCATCTGTGGGACAGCGTCGAGCGGATCGACATCCTCTACATCTGCTCGAATCAGGCGATCGCGGCACAAAACCTAAACCGGCTGAACGTCCTCGGCCGGCGGGAACTGGCCCTGCCGACCCGGATGACGCTGATACCGCTACAACTGCGGGACCAAGAGGGACTCGACGCCAACAAAGTCAACTTCATCAGCCTCACTCCCGGCACCACATTCGATCTCCGATCGGCGACCGGCGTAACGCAAGAACGCGCGCTGTTGCTGCACCTACTGAAGGATATCGTCTCGCGTCCGCGCGGCCTCCACAATCTGTTGCAGGTGACCGCCGGCGTTGACGGCTGGAACTGGGCCGTCGGCAGCATGGATCTACGCGGCGTCGACACGCGCATCATCGAACGCTTCCGCCGCGATGTGCAGGCAGATCGCGATCTCTTCCAGGAGTTGGAGCGCGTTTGTGAGATGTTCCCGCGTCGGCGGGACACATATCCGTGGGAAATGACCCAACCCCGCAACAGCTTGGTAGCAAGGTTGCGCGCGAAGCTGTCCCACGCCTGCGTAGATGCGCTTCAGCCTGATCTGATCATCATGGACGAGTTTCAGCGCTTCCGCGACCTACTACACGGCGACAGCGACGCCGCGATCCTGGCGCGCGAACTGTTCGACTATTCCGGCTGCGACGGTCACGCTGCCAGAACCCTGCTCCTGTCCGCGACGCCCTATCGCATGCTGACCCTTGCCGGTGACGAGCCCGACGAAGGCGATCACTATCAGGACTTCCTGGAGACGTTGAGTTTTCTCTACGGCCGCGACAGGGGGCCGGAGGTAGCCACGACACTGGCGCGCGAGATGCGCGCCTTCCGAGGGTTCCTGCACGGCTTGCCCGCGTCACATGCCGCCGCGGTCGAGGCGCGCAAGACGGTCGAGCAACGTCTGCGCCGGGTAATTGCGCGCACCGAACGCGTCGCCAGCACCGTCGAGCGCGATTCCATGGTGGGCGAGCCGCCCGTGGCCGTCTCGGTGGCGCCGGCCGATCTCGCGCAGGCGGCCGCGGTCTCGAATGTGGCGCGTGCGCTCGATGCCCCCGAGATCATCGAGTATTGGAAATCAGCGCCTTATCTACTCAACTTCATGCGACACTACAGCTTGAAGCGCCTGCTGGAAGAGCGAACGATTAAGCCATCCGCAGCGCTTCGCGACGCGATTCTGGCGGCGCGGCCAGCCATGCTCGATCACGACGCGCTCGACGCCTACGCTCCGCTCGATCCGGCCAATGGTCGCATGCGTGCGATCATGGATGACATATTCGGCGCTGGCCTTGAACAGAACCTCTGGATCCCAGCGGCCATGCCCTACTATGGCGCCCAGAGATCGGAGCCGCCGCTGACCAAGGCGCTCATCTTCTCCTCCTGGTCCATGGTGCCCGACGCCATCGCTGCGCTCCTGTCCTATGAGGCAGAACGGCGCATGGGCGTTGGCGAATCTGGCCGGCGCTATTTCGACCATCATCGCCTGCGGCCGTTGCAGTTTCGGCAGGACCAGGGTCGACTGGCCGGACTGAGGGCGCTCCTGCTGATCTATCCGTCCCCCAAATTGGCCGAGATCGCCGATCCACTCTCGGTCTTCGCCGAGCAGAACGAAAGGCTGTCGGAGGAAGCGATGCGCGCGGCCATTGCCGACCGCCTCGAGCCGGCGCTCGATGCACTCAGACAAGTCGCCGCGCAGGATGGCGGGACTGCCGTTGCCGAATGGGCCGCCCCTGCCGTGATTGACGATCTGCTGGGCTCGCGTGCTGGCGCTTGGCTCTCGGCGCCGGGAGGCATGGCCGCCTTGGCCAGCGAGGAGGGATTTCGCGAGCACGTCGCCGAATTGAGCAGCGCCGCGAAGCAGCGTGACCTCGGCGCTCTCCCTGACGATCTTCGGGACCTCCTGGTGGACGTGGCGCTGGGGAGTCCGGCGGTGTGCGCGCTGCGCGCTCTGCGCAGGATCGCGCCGGAGCTTGCTTGGGACGATCCACATTTGCTCAGCGCCGCCGCCGAGGTCGCCTGGGCGTTCCGCACGCTGTTCAACCAGCACGACGCCATCGCCCTTCTCCGGCGAGGCGCCGAAGATCGCTACTGGCACCGCGTTCTGACCTATGGCGTCGACCACAACCTTCAAGCAGTGCTGGATGAATACGCCCACTATCTCGTCGATGCGGAAGGCTTGGGTGTCCGGCCGCCAGCAGAACGGGCGGCAGGCGTCGCCCGCGCGATGGCTGCGGCCTTGTCCATCCGACCCTCGCAGATCGACGTCGATGACATTCACTTCGAAGGCGACGCCCTCACGATCGGGAAGTTTCAGATGCGTGGCCGTTTCGCGATGCGCCTCGCCGACTATCGGGACGAGGAAGGCGCTGTTGCGCGCCTCGGCGGCGTCAGGGACGCGTTCAATTCGCCGTTCCGGCCCTTCGTCCTCGCCACCACCTCCGTTGGCCAGGAGGGGCTGGACTTCCACCCGTATTGCTACCGCGTCTACCACTGGAATCTTCCCGGCAATCCGGTCGACCTGGAACAGCGCGAAGGGCGTGTTCACCGCTTCAAGGGACACGCCGTGCGCCTCAATCTCGCGGAGCGCCAGGCTTCCGCGACCCGAGGCAATGGCCATGCGCCGGATGACCCCTGGAAGCAGATGTTCGAGCAGGCCCGATCCGAAACCACCGTTGACACTGACCTCATCCCCTATTGGATCTATGAGGGCTCCGTTCGTGTCGAACGGCGCGTTCCGATGCTCCCTTTCAGCCGCGAAGTGACGCGCCTGGCGTGGCTCAAACGCAGTCTCACTGTTTATCGTCTAGCCTTCGGCCAACCCCGGCAGGACGATCTGCTGGACTATCTCCAGACGTTGGCGGGAGCCGGGATGGACGTCGCCGATCTGGCCGACCTGCAAATCCGTTTGGAACCTCCGGCGGAGCCCGTTTGATGAGCGCTCCGTCTTCCTCTCCATCGGCTACCGCTGCATCGCAGGACGAGCCTCGAAAAGCGCGCTTCATCAGTCACACCGCGTCAAACTCGATGCGATCCGAGACGCATGCCGGGTCTATATCACGGGTCCGCTCTACGAGCTTCTCGGCGCGCAGGTCGCGGACGCCACCGATGGCGCCGGCCGGGTTGAGATCGACGAATCCGATCCCGACGGTCAGACGTTGCTCCTCTCATCCGTCCGCGAGGTCGAGCGGATCGCGAATGGAGTGCCTGGCACCCAAAAGCGCGACTACTCCCCGAGGCGAAACCACCCGATCCGAACGCGGCCAACTTAAGTTAAGTCCGGGCCTTCTTCCAGGGTTCGCTATGTTTCATGCCGAGCATGGCGTCGAACGCCGCCAGCTTGGCCTCGTCGGGTGACACATAAGGCAGCTTCGAAGTGCGCTGATAGCCGCTGGGCCGATGCTCGACTCGGCCGCCCCAGATTGATCCCTTACGATAGATGACGACATTGAAGCCATCGCTGGTATTGAGAAATTCATTTCCTGCCGCAGAAATGCGCCATGCTCGCTGCAGCCAGCGTACACGACGACTGCGATCGTTCTTATATTCGGCTTCGCGCTTTCGAGCGCCGACGAGATCTTCCTCCATATGGCCGGCGCAAACGCAGCCGACGTGCAGTATCTCGTCATAAGCGGGATGCTCCATCGCATGGACGAAGCGGACTTGCCGCGCCTCGCACATCTCACAGAGGTGGTCTTGCTCGTCGCGTTCCTCGATGTCGACGCAACGCCAGCCCTTGTGCGGGACACCCGGCTGATTCCATTTTCCGGTTCCGGTTGTTTCGTCCGAACCCGAGCCGACCATGTCAGCGCGCCTGGAACGTCAGGTCGCGCACCGGAATGTACGCACGATTCGTTTCTGCGGCGCGGCGCGCCTTTTCTTCGAGAACCTCGACAAGCGAAACCCGCCTGGACAACACCTCGTAAAGGTCGAGCCCGTCGACACAGATAAGGTTCGTCTGCCGGCCGCGACTGAATGCTTCCAGCCCCTCCTGGGTGAAACCTGAATTGCTGACAAAAAGGCCGCGCGCCCATGCAGCCTTGCCAGCAACCTTGCCAGAAAACGCCATGAGATCAGCAAATCCGATCTGCGGCCCATGCCACTTGGCTTCGACCAGATATGTCTCGGTGTGGAGCCGAAAGCTCCCGTCGATCTGCTCGCCCACGATGCGAAAGGAGCCGCGCGGCGCGAGGTCGAACGCAGCGAACACGTCCGTAAGGAACCCCTCAAAGCGCAACCCGCGTTCCTGCGGACCCAATCTGCTCACTTCCATCAGCCGAGCAACGAGTGCCTGGGCCGATACCTCCGACAAGATAATCCTGGAAGATGCGGGAGTCGCCTTCGCTGGCTCCCCAAAACTTTTCAGGAAGGCCGGATCGAGCAGATCCGGGATCTTGAACGAAACGCCTGGAAGGGCTGCGTTCAACCGATCGATCTCGTCGCGGGTCAGAGGATTGCCCTTGCCGCGCCGCCACGTCATTGACTGGTGGACGATCGCGATAATCAATGCCGTGAAGCGGTCCCGGCGGCGATCAAGGGTCAACTTCAGAAGTTCAACGATCGCCGGCCTTTTGCTTCCACCCGTCCAGAATTCTCCGACGCCGGCTTGCGCGGCGGCGAGCGGGAAGGCCGTCTTGTTGTTGCCGCTACCGGGCAAGAACTCGTAGAGCAGATCAGCTATATTTTCGACAGCTTGCGCCTCCGCCAGCGACAGCATCGCTTAGTCCTTTGACGAAACGAGGGTGAGCGACGGCCGTGACCGGCCCCCTTCGCTTCGGCGCACAACGCCATCGAGACTTGTCAACGCCAGGCCGAACACCAACTCGTCGATATCAGTCGGATGAACCCGGAGCGCCTCAGCGATCTCCTCCTTACTGACCCCCTCCGCCCGCAGCGCTGAGAACACCTTTTGCAGCACCTGTGAGACTTCGCGCGGTCCCCCATCAGGTTCCTTCTTGCGATATCCGCGCGACGAGATCTCAATATAGAGCTTTCGATAATGCCATTCTGAAAGGAGATCGAGCTTGTGGAGTCGGTACGTCATCGCGGCGAGTGAGACGCCCCATCCCTTCTTCAGTCGCATCAAATTGTCGATGGTGGCGAACCTTGGCGCGTGCGCCTGCACGCTCGCCGGTGGCATCAGCATAGCCGAGGCGAAGGCGTTCGCATCCTGCTCCGCCTCCTGACCGCTGGGGGCGGCATGCCGGTGCAGAACCAGGTGGCCCAACTCGTGCGCCGCATCGAACCGCCCATGTTCGGCGGATTTGAGCGTGTTGAGAAAGACGAACGGACGATCGCGTCGCCACATAGAAAAGGCGTCAACCTCAACCGCGTCGATCGCGAGCGAGTAAACGCGCACGCCTTTCGACTCCAGCAAATGCACCATGTTCTTGATCGGGAGTTCGCCCAATCCCCATGCCTGACGAACGGCAGCAGCCGCGCTCTCGGGATTAGCGTCTCGACCAAGATCGGGAAGATCGGGGGGCGGCAGGTCAAAGCGTGCCTCGATCCATTCATTGAGCAGCATGGCGACGGCGCCGCTACCAAGGGCGGTATCCCGCTGGCGCGCGGTCATCTTGGACAAGGATCGGAAGCTGGCCGTGTCGATCGCTGGCTCTTCGATATCGTCGCCGAAGAAGAACTCCTGCGGAAACTTCAGGGTGCGCGCGATAACGCTCAGACGATCAGGCTCCGGGTTGAACTCACCGGTTTCGTAAGCCGACACCGAGCGCAACTCGACACCGATGCTCGCTGCCAGACGCGTCTTGGTCAGTCCGCGCCGGCGGCGTGCCCAGGTCAGTCGAGTTGGGTTGAAGACGCCAATGCCACTCATGCTTTCCGCTTCACGTCGATATCGAGATCCGGACCCACCGGCGCCACGATTTCGATCTCGGAATCGTCCAGCGGAACGGACGGCAACATGATCCGCTCCTGCCAGCGGGTGATGCGACCGTCGGGCGAAATCTTGGAGGGTAACGATAGCTCACAACGGACTTCGGTCCCGGCGCGGTGAAGCAGCAGGAACCAAGTCAACGGTCCCTCATCACCACGCACATGGGGCATATCCGGCACCGGCAAATCCAATTCGAGCTGCACCTGATTGACCGAGATTGCATCGGCGGTGCTGACGCCTTTCGGCGCCTTGTTGCTCACATTCGCAGTCGGCAGCCCGGTCCCAGCGTCACCCGTAGCGACATTGATCGCCATCGACCCGTTCGGATGGAGGACAAGGGCATAGTTCTTCTCGTCGGAGCGAGTCCAGCCGATTGGCAATAGTCCTTCACGCAAGGCTGCCACCGCCTCCATCCAAGCGGCAATCCCGATGCCGAATGGCGGGTGATTGGCCGTGAAACTGATCCAAGACAAATACCAACGCCGTGCCGCATGCAGCAGGGGCTCTTCGGTCAGACCCATGTAGGCCAACCGGGCGCTCACCTCGTCAGGTTCAGAATAAATGGGCAAGGTCGCAGGCATCGAATCCTCCAGAAGAACAGGTTCCGCTTTTTCTGCCTCAAATGAGGGAGAAAAACAAGAACCTTAGATGGCGCTCCACCAATCTGGCATGGCCTGCAGGGTTGGACGTCTCCCTTCGGGCCGGGCTGTCGGCAAAGCTGAAGCCCCGTCAAGCGGGTCTTCCCCCTTCCGGGCTTTCATCCCTGACGTAGCGAGCCGGAAAGCCGTGTTCCCGTAGATGCGATTCTGCGCTTTTTACCCCAGACCGGGTGAGAGTGAGAGTGCGGACCGGATTGCCGTGACGGGTTGAGGGTCGGGAGAGAGGCTCCCGGCGGCCGTCGCGGAGATCCCCCGATGTCCAGACATGACCGCAACGCTCGTTCCGGCTCCGACCGGGCGAGCCTCTATGACGAAATCACTGGCAAGATCATCGCAGAGCTGGAGGCCGGCCGTGTGCCCTGGGTCCAGCCTTGGGGCACTGCGGCGGCGAAGGCGCCGCTCGCGATGCCGAGGAACGCGGCCACTGGCCGAGGCTATTCCGGCATCAATGTGCTGATCCTCTGGGGCGCCGTGATCGAGCACGGCTTCCCCGGCCAGAGCTGGCTCACCTTCAGGCAGGCCCTCAGCCTTGGCGGCAATGTCCGCAAGGGCGAGCGCGGCACCACGGTCGTCTATGCCGACCGCTTCATTCCCGACGAGGAGAAGAAGCGAGCTCGCGAAACCGGTGAGGAAGCGCAGGCGATCCCCTTCCTAAAGCGCTTCACGGTGTTCAACGCGGCGCAGTGTGACAGGCTGCCCGAAGACGTCGCCGTCATCGCGCCGCCACCGCCACCTGGTCTGATCGAACCGAGAGTCGAAGCGCTGATCGAGGCCGCCGGCATCGACTTCCGGATCGGCGGCAACCGCGCCTTCTATGTGCCGGCGCTTGATTATGTACAGGTGCCGCCGCCGCAAGCCTATTTCGAGCCGATCAACTGGCACCGTACCGCCCTGCACGAGCTCGGGCATGCCAGCGGCGCGCCGCACCGGCTGAACCGTGATCTCTCGGGCTCCTTCGGCACGAAGAAATATGCCTTCGAGGAACTGGTCGCCGAGATGAACGCCGCCTTCTGCTGCGCCTCGCTCGGCATCGTGCCGACGGTACGCCACGCGGATTACATCGCCGCCTGGCTGGAGGTGCTCCACGACGACAATCGCGCCATCGTGCGCGCCGCCTCTCAAGCAAGCAAAGCGGCCGACTACATTCTCAGCTTCCTCCCCGAGGCCGCACACCCCTTGCCGGCGCCCGCTCAAGCCGACGAGCGGGAGGCGGCCTGATGACAACGCGGTTCCGTGGCGAGCATCTGCTAAAGAACGCCGCCGGATTTCTGGCCGGCGCCCAGCACCTGTCCCGGGATGACCGCCACTCCCGTGAAATCCTGCTTCACCAAATCGCCTGTGCGATCGAACTGTCGCTGAAATCCTTCCTGCAATCCCGGGGTTGGAGCGATGAACAGTGCCGGCTCGAAATCCGGCACGACCTGACCAAGGCGTTGGATGCCGCCGAGGGGCTCGGCTTCCGTCCGAGCTGCCCAGACCTGCATCCGCTCGTCGCGATCCTCTCGCCCTACTATTGCCGCCACCGCATTCGCGATCTGGCGGCGCACGAGCCGGCGCTCTTGTCGCCGCAACAGGCGCTCAAGACGACAAAGGAACTCATAAGCGATGTCCGCGCCGCTTGTTCCAAGGGTTCCGGACTCGGCGGGCCTTCGTCACGGAGCTCCTGAGAGGAAGAGGGTCGCGGGATTTTCGTGACGGGTTGGAGGCCGAGAGAGAGGCTTTCGGCCGCCCGTCGCGGAGTAAATCCCGATGGCTACTGCCGTTCAGAAGATCACCCTGTCGTCCTCGCGCGACATTCCCTTCAACAAGCTGGTGCTGAGCCAGTCGAACGTCCGGCGCGTGAAGGCTGGCGTCTCGATCGACAACCTTGCGGCCTCGATCGCCCGCCGCGGCCTCATCCAGAGCCTCAACGTCCGCCCCGTCCTCGACGCCGAGGGCCAGGAGACCGGCATGTTCGAGGTTCCCGCCGGCGGCCGCCGCTACCGGGCGCTGGAGCTTCTGGTGAAGCAGAAGCGCCTGGGCAAGACCGCCCCGGTGCCCTGCGTGGTGCGCGATCCCTCGACCGCCATCCTCGCCGAGGAAGATTCGCTCGCCGAGAATATCGAACGCGCGCCGCTGCATCCCCTCGATCAGTTCCGCGCCTTCCAGGACATGCGCCTGAAGGGCCAGTCCGAGGAGGACATCGCGGCGGCCTTCTTCATTCCCGTCAACGTCGTGAAGCAGCGCCTGCGCCTGGCTGCGGTCGCGCAGTCGCTCCTCGATGTCTATGCCGAGGACGGCATGACGCTCGAGCAGCTCATGGCCTTTACCGTCTCGGCCGACGAGGCACGTCAGGTGCAGGTCTGGGAATCGATCCGCAACTCCTGGTCCAAGGAGCCGTATCAGATCCGCCGGATGCTGACAGAAAGCACCGTGCGCGTCTCCGACAAGCGGGCGATCTTTGTCGGGCTAGACGCCTATGAGGCCGCCGGCGGCAGCATCATACGCGATCTGTTCCAGGCCGACGATGGCGGATGGCTGCAGGACCCGGCGCTGCTCGATCGCCTGGTTTCGGAGAAGCTGAAGATCATCGCCGACGAGGTTGCGGCCGAAGGCTGGAAATGGATCGAGGTCAATGTCAGCCATCCCTATGATGTCGCGCGCGGATTGCGCGAGATTACCGGCACGCCGTTTGATCTGACCGACGACGAGCGCGCGACGATCGAGGCCCTCAACGCCGAATACGCCAGGCTGGAGGCGGACTATGAAGGCGCCGACGAGCTGCCCGACGATGTGGATGAGCGGCTCGGCGAGATCGAGACCGCGCTGAACGCCTTCGAGCAGCGGCCCACCATCTATGATCCGGCCGACATCGCCCGCGCCGGCGTGTTCATCAGCATCGACGCCGATGGCTCGCTCTCGATCGATCGCGGCTATGTGCGTCCGGAGGATGAAGCTCCAGTGGACATCGAAACCGATGGCGGTGACGCCAGCCAGGGCGTCGAGGGCTCAGATCCGGCCGTTTCGTCGGTGCAACGGGCCGTCATCACCATCGGAGGCCAGTCGACCGAGGCGGAGGACGACGAGGAGGAGACGATCAAGCCCTTGCCCGAACGGCTCGTGATGGAGCTGACCGCGCATCGCACGCTGGCACTGCGCGACGCACTGGCGAACAATCCCGACGTCGCGCTGACGGCGCTGCTGCACAAGCTCGTCACCGACACCTTCCAGCGCAGCTCGACCGCCGGCGGGTGCCTGGAAGCCAGCGTCCGGCACGTCTTCTTCCCCGTGCAGGCCGCCGACCTGAAGGACAGCGCGTCCGCCAAAGCTGTCAACGAGCGGCAGGAGGCCTGGAAGACCGACATCCCGCAGGAGGATCAGGCGCTGTGGGACTGGCTCGACGGACTGGACGACGCCAGCCGTCTGGCGCTGCTCGCCCATTGCGCCAGCTACGGCGTCAACGCGCTGTTCGAGAAAGTCGACCGCTATGGCGGCTCCGGCGTCTCGCAGCACAGCCTCGAACGCCGGCTCGGTCAGGCCGATCGACTGGCCCGCGCGGTCCGGCTCGACATGGTGGAGGTCGGCTGGACGCCTACCGTCGATAACTATCTCGGCCGCGTAACCAAGCCGCGAATCCTCGAAGCCGTGCGCGAAGGGGCTGGCGAGCGGGCCGCGCAGCTCATCGACCATTTGAAGAAGGGCGACATGGCCAAGGAAGCGGAACGGTTGCTGGCCGACAGCGGCTGGCTACCCGAGCCGCTGCGCCTCACCGAGGCCGAACCGGCCACCGGGTCGGCGGTCGAGGGCGACGGTGAGACCGAGGCACTGCCGGAATTCCTCACCGGTGATGATGAGACCTCGGCCGACAACGAAGAGGACCCTGCCCACCTTGTCGCTGCCGAATAGGCGAGACGGCGCGGCGGCAATCGTTGCCTCGCCCGAAATACCAATCCCTCAGAGCCCGGCCCCCTGCGCCACAGGGATCAGCCGGGCTTTTTCTTTGGAGGAGCCGTTGATGGCGTCAGCGCGTCCTGGCCGCTACCAGACGGCCACCTCCCATTGGCCGTTGACGCGCGCGAAGCCGATCGGGCGGTTCTGCGGCTCGGCATTGGGCCGCGTGGGATCCATGGTGAGCTGCGTCATGCAAGTGACGCCAGGCCCGACGCCGCCCGGCGAGCAATCGCCAAGCTTCAGCGTCGCGTTGGCGAGCGACGTGCCCGTAAAGAGCTTGTGACGCCGCACGGCGTCCGTCGCTTCCTGCTCGGTCGGCTGCGCAAGGCCTGTTACCGCAGCGGCCGAGGTCACTGGAACGAGAACCGGTCGCAGGCCGAACCCCGCACCAAAACCCACCGCCAGCGCGACCACGGCGATGATCCCGACTGCGCTTCCTTTCATCGTTCGCCTCCTCTCGACCGCGTTACACAAAAAGACGCGGACAGGCTCGGGGCCGAACGGATACGCGCCTTGGGATTATCGGAGGGAAGTGTAGCCGCGCCGCCCGACAACCGAAACCCGTCAACATGAGGATCGCGCCGTAACGAGTGGCTTGTGCGGCGACGCTAGGCGCTAAGCCATTGAAGTCAAAGGGAGAGGTCGGCCGGGACGGGTTTGAGCCGGTGCGGTCGAGAGAGAGCGCCGGTCGGCTCGCCCCGTTCCCGCTCTCCCGAGGTTCCCTCCATGAACGACCTTTCCGTCACCGCAGCCCGCGCGGCCGCGCCGTTTCCGCTTGTTCCCATCGACACCGGGTCCGCTGTCGCCGCAGCCGCCGGCCATCTTCTCCCCCCTCTCGACCAAGGTCAGCGCATCGACGCTGCGATGCTGCGCGCGGCCATGGAGGAGGCCTTCGGCGCCTCCGATGCGTCTGGCGCCTGGGATTGGAAGACCGCCTACGACGCCGGCGAGGCGGCGACGGTGCTGTTTCTCCGCAAATACGGAAAGGCGCTTTTGCGCAAAGCCGGTTCTCCGGCGGCCGCACTGCCGATGCTGGCGAGGATCGCCAGCCTTCTCCCTACCCACACTCGGCGCTCCGAGGAGAGCGAGACGTTTCAGCAGTTCTCGACACCGATTCCGCTCGGCTTCGCTGCCGCGACCGCGGCGTCGATCACGCCGGCCGACCGCGTGCTGGAGCCCTCAGCCGGCACCGGCCTGCTCGCCATTCTCGCCGAGCTCTCCGGCGCGTCGCTGGTCTTGAACGAACTGGCCGAGGCCCGTGCCGGTCTTCTCACCCACCTCTTTCCGACCGTTCCCGTCACCCGCTTCGACGCCGCCCAGATCAACGATCATCTCGATGCCGGGATCGTGCCGAGCATCGTTCTGATGAACCCGCCGTTCTCGGTGATGGCGAACGTCTCCGGCCGCATGGCCGACGCCGCCTATCGCCATATCGCCTCCGCACTGGCGCGCCTGGCTGACGGCGGACGTCTCGTGGCGATTACCGGTGCGAGCTTCGCGCCCGACGCGCCGGCGTGGCGTGAAGCCTTCGTCCGCCTTCAGGAGCATGGCCGCGTCGTGTTCTCGGCCGCAGTCGATGGCTCGGTCTACGCAAAGCATGGCACGACGATCGACACGCGGCTGACTGTTATCGACAAGTCGCCGGCCGACGATCCCACGGTCGTCGCCACCTCGCGCGGCACCGCGCCGGACGCCGCCACGCTGCTCGGTTGGGTGATCCGCGATATGCCAGCGCGCTTGCCGGTCGCCGCATCCACGGCGGCCCAGGCCACGCTGCGTCCCGCAGTTCCCCGCACCGTGCGCGGCTACCTCGCCCGACCACGTTCGTCGGCGCCCGAGACCACCGTCCTGGGCGAACCCGAAGGCGTCGATCTCGCCTATGAGACCATCGACTGGCAGCCGGCCGAGGGTTCCCGGCTCACGGATGCGATTTATGAAGAATACGGATTGCAGTCGATCCGTATTCCCGGCTCTCAGGCCCACCCGACGAAGCTCGTGCAGTCCGCTGCGATGGCCTCGGTCGCGCCGCCCAAGCCGAGCTACCGGCCGCGCTTGCCGGCACGCCTTCTCATGGAGGGCCTGCTGTCCGACGCCCAGCTCGAGACGGTGATCTATGCCGGCGAGGCCCACGGCGATTATCTCGCCGGATCGTGGACGGTGGACGAGACCTTCGACGTCATCTCCGCCGCGCGCGAGGATGCCCCGAACGCCGTCCGCTTCCGGCGCGGCTTCATGCTCGGCGACGGCACTGGCGCCGGCAAAGGCCGTCAGAGCGCCGGCATCATTCTCGACAACTGGATGCAGGGTCGCTGCAAGGCCGTCTGGATCTCGAAGTCCGACAAGCTGATCGAGGACGCGCAACGCGACTGGTCCGCGCTCGGCATGGAGCGCCTGCTCGTGACGCCGCTCTCGCGCTTCCGCCAGGGAACGCAGATCCGGCTGCCGGAAGGCGTCCTATTCACCACCTATGCCACGCTACGCTCCGACGAGCGTGGCGAGAAGGTTTCGCGCGTCCGTCAGATCGTCGATTGGTTGGGCTCCGATTTCGATGGAGTGATCATTTTCGACGAGAGCCACGCCATGCAGAACGCCGCCGGCGGCAAGGGTGAACGCGGCGACCAGGCCGCCTCGCAACAGGGGCGCGCCGGGCTGCGCCTTCAACATGCGCTGCCGAACGCGCGCGTGGTCTACGTATCCGCTACCGGCGCGACCACGGTCCACAATCTGGCCTATGCGCAGCGGCTCGGTCTCTGGGGCGGCGAGGATTTTCCGTTCTCGACCAGGTCCGAGTTCGTGGAGGCGATCGAGGCCGGCGGCGTGGCGGCCATGGAAGTGCTCGCGCGCGACCTGCGAGCGCTGGGGCTCTACACGGCCCGCTCGCTCTCCTACGACGGCGTCGAATACGAGCTGATCGAGCACCAGCTCACGCCCGAGCAGACGTGCATCTATGACGCCTATGCCGGGGCGTTCTCCATCATCCACAACAACCTGTCGGCGGCGATGGAGGCCGCCAACATCACGGGCGACAAGGGCACGCTCAATGCGCAGGCCAAATCCGCCGCTCGATCGGCCTTCGAATCCGCCAAGCAGCGCTTCTTCGGTCATCTCCTGACCAGCATGAAGACGCCGACCCTGATCCGCTCCATCGAGCGCGATCTGGCGCAGGGCCACGCCGCCGTCATCCAGATCGTTTCGACGGGCGAAGCGCTGATGGAGCGCCGCCTGGCTGAGATTCCGACCGACGAGTGGAACGACGTGCGTGTCGACATCACCCCGAGGGAATATGTGCTCGACTATCTCGCCCATTCCTTCCCGGTGCAGCTCTACGAGCCGTTCACGGATTCCGAAGGCAACCTGTCGTCACGCCCGGTCTATCGCAACGGCCAGCCCGTCGAGAGCCGCGAAGCCGTCGCTCGCCGCGATCGGCTGATCGAGCACCTGGCGTCGTTGGCGCCGGTTCCAGGCGCGCTCGACCAGATCGTCCAGCGCTTTGGTACAGACATCGTCGCCGAGGTCACCGGCCGTTCGCGCCGTATCGTGCGCAAAGGCGAGCGGCTTGTGGTCGAGCGCCGCGCCGGATCGGCCAATCTCGCCGAGACCGCCGCCTTCATGGACGACGTGAAGCGGATCCTCGTCTTCTCCGACGCGGGCGGCACAGGTCGCAGCTACCACGCCGAGCTGTCCGCCCGAAATCGGCGGCTGCGCGTCCACTATTTGTTGGAGCCCGGTTGGAAGGCCGACGCCGCCATTCAGGGCCTCGGCCGCACCAATCGCACTAACCAGGCGCAGCCGCCGCTCTTTCGCCCCATCGCGACCGACGTGAAGGCCGAGAAGCGCTTCCTCTCCACCATTGCCAGGCGTCTTGACACTTTGGGCGCGATCACGCGGGGCCAACGCCAGACCGGCGGCCAGGGCCTGTTCCGCCCCGAGGACAATTTGGAGAGCCACTATGCGCGCGATGCGCTGCGTCAGCTCTACCTGCTGCTGGTGCGCGGCAAGGTCGAAGGCTGCACGCTCCAGATGTTCGAAGACGCGACCGGCCTTTCGCTGATGGACTCAAATGGCATCAAGGACGAGCTGCCACCGATCACGACGTTCCTCAACCGCCTGCTCGCCCTGACGATCGAACTGCAGGGCATCCTCTTCACGGCGTTCGAGCAGCTCCTCAACGCCAAGATCGAGGGCGCCATCGCCAGCGGCACCTACGACGTCGGACTGGAAACGCTGAGCGCGGAGAGCTTCGTCGTCACCGACCGGCGCACCATTCACGTCCACCCGGGTACGGGTGCGGAAACCCGCCTGCTGACGATCACGCAGCGGGAGCGCAACCGGCCGGTCACGCTCGACGAGGCGATGGACCTACTGTCGGATCGTCGGGCGATGCTGCTGGTCAACGATCGCTCCGGCCGCGCCGCCGTTCAGGTGCCGGCGTCATCGCTGATGTTGGATGACGGCGAGATCGAGCGCCGCGTCCGGCTGATCCGGCCGATGGAGCAGCATCACGCCTCGCTGACCATGATGGCGGAAAGCCACTGGGTCGAAGCCGACCGCGCGGCCTTCGCATCGGCGTGGACCGGCGAGGTCGCCGACGTACCGGCTTTCTCCGACAGCGCGATCCATGTCGTCGCCGGCCTGCTGCTGCCGATCTGGAAACGCCTGCCGAACGAGTCGACGCGCGTCTACCGGCTGCAGACCGACGACGGCGAGCGCATCATCGGACGCAAGGTTTCGCCCGCCTGGGTCGCAGGCGCGCTGGCAATGGGAGCCGGCACGCTGGCACCGGATGACGCCTTCGCGGCCCTGATCGACGGCAAGACCATCCTCGACCTCGCCGAGGACCTCCAACTCCGCCGCGTCCGCGTCATGGGCGCCAACCGCATCGAACTCTCCGGCTTCACCGACACGATGCGCGAGCGCCTCAGTGCTTACGGCCTTTTCCATGAGATCATCTCCTGGAAGCTCCGCATGTTCGTGCCAACGGACACGAGTGGCTCGGCTGTGCTTTCGAAGGTCATGGAGCGCTATCCCGTCCAGCGGATCGCCAAGCGGGAGGCCGTGTAAATGGCCCGCCGCGACGCATCCGAACTGGCACAGCGTCTTGGACGACAGGCCGAGGCTGTGTGCCGGCACTATCTCTCGGCTGGATATCGCGAGGGCCGCTACTGGCTGGTCGGCGACGTCCGCAACACACCGGGCCGCTCGATGTTTGTCCGCCTGAAGGGAGCCGATTCCGGCAGGGGTGCGGCGGGTAAATGGACCGACGCGGCCACAGGCGAACACGGCGATCTCCTCGATGTCATCCGCGAAAGCTGCGGGCTGATCGACTTCAAGGACGTCGCCGAGGAGGCCCGGACCTTCCTGAGCCTGCCGCATCCGGAACCAGACCCGGACCACCAACGACGCCCGGCATCGGCGCCCGCCGGGTCTCCGGAGGCCGCACGACGGCTCTTCGCAATGTCGCGGCCGATTACGGGCACTATCGTAGAGACGTACCTACGGAAACGCGGCATCACGGCTTTGCACGGAACCGGATCGCTCCGCTTCCATCCACGCTGCTACTATCGGCCGGACGAGCATTCGCCGACCGAGACCTGGCCGGCGATGATCGCGTCCGTCACCGATCTCGACGGCCGGATCACGGGCGTACATCGCACCTGGCTCAGCCCCGAAGGGAGCGGCAAGGCGCCAATCGACACACCGCGACGGGCAATGGGCGAGCTCCTCGGTCATGCGGTCCGGCTCTGCACGGCGCACGATGTGATGGCGGCCGGCGAAGGCATCGAGACGATCCTGTCACTCCGCATGGCCCTACCGGGCCTGCCAATGGCGGCTGCGCTCTCGGCCGCACACCTTGCCGCCATCCTGTTCCCGGCGACCCTTCGCCGACTCTACATCGCCCGCGACGACGATCCGGCCGGTGACGGCGCGCGCGATAGCCTGGTCGAACGGGCGCGGGACGCCGGCATCGAGGCGATTGCGCTGTCGCCGACGCTTGGGGATTTCAACGAGGATCTCCGCACCCTCGGCATCGGCGCGCTGCGGGCAGCGATCCGTCAGCAGCTCGCCCCGGAGGACGTCGCCCGTTTTCTCGCCTTGGCGGCATAGCCGGAAGGGGCAAGCACGGGGCAGCGGCGCCCGTCACCGGTTTCGCACGAGGCTGCATCCCGTTGCGCCGGAGAGGACCGCGACCCGGCCTTCGAGAGGGCGATCGGCCGTCAAGCGGCCCGGACCGGCAATGGCTGCACCCGGCTATTTTCCGGCGCGCTCCAGAGGAGCGCTTTCCATCGCGAAACAAAATAGCCGGCCTTCGCCATCCGGCGCGATGCTTGGCCCTGCGCTGACGCTCCGGGTGCAGGTCCGGCCCGCCTGACGGCTTTCGTCGCCAGAAGGCCGCGAGGGTCGCGGTCAAACCGACGAAGGAGCATCCCATGGCGAACGAACACGACGACGGCTTCGAACCGCACCACGCCTCATCCCCCACCGACCATGTCCTGACCGAACTCCAGCTCTACGGCTTTCGTCCCTTTCAGGACGAACCCGATCCGAGGCCACTTCCCGAAGGCGATGCGGTCGCCGGGGCCATCGCCGACATCTTCGACGCCCTGATCGCCACCCTCGAGGACACCCGCCTCGAACCTGACCTCGATGACCTCCTCTGGTCGACCGTCAACCTCTTCCATCGCGCCACCGACCGGATCGAACGCGAACTCGATGACAATGAGCAGGCGCAGCGCCGCGGCCAGCGCGAACAGGACGGCTCGGAGGTGAAGTCGGTAGAACTCGAACGTCTCACCGCCGAAGGGCAGACCATGATCGAGCGCCGCAACGCCTTCGAGCTGATGCGCGATCAGGCCGCAGAACACTTCGAGCGCCACACCGGATCATCCTGGCGGCCACGCAACGGCTCGATGGTCAATCACCGCGCCATGACCTCGGCGATGATCGACAGCCGCGATTTCCTCGCCGCCAAGCGCCGGGCAGAGAGCGAGGTGATGATCCCGGCGGGTCCGAAGATCGCCGTCACCGGCGGCCTCGACTTCAACGATCACCGGCTGATCTGGGCCAAGCTCGATCAGGTCCACGCCAAGCATCCCGACATGGTGCTGTTGCACGGTGGATCACCGAAGGGCGCCGAACGCATCGCCGCTCGCTGGGCGGATCACCACAAGGTTCCGCAGATCGCGTTCAAGCCCGACTGGACGAAGCACGCCAAAGCCGCGCCGTTCAAACGCAACGATCAGATGCTCGCCGTCCTGCCGATCGGCGTGATGGTGTTCCCCGGCACCGGCATCCAGGACAATCTCGCCGACAAGGCGCGCAAGTTCGGCATCCCGGTCTGGAAGTTCGGCAGTGGCGGCGCGTGAGCGCCGCCTAGCCCAGCTCGATGCCCCAGAATTTCAGCACGCCGATGACCTCCTCCTTCGGATAGTGCAGGAACGTCGCGTTCTCGATATCGATCTTGATCTTCCGTTTGCGCTTGGCGATCTCGCGCGCGATCCGCTCGCTGAACGGCGCGGTGCCTGGCGGCAGCACACCGGGGCGATCAGGACTCGGCCAACTCTTCGGATACCCGTCAGGAATCCATCCAGACGTCACTTTGGCGGCCTGCTCGGCGACCGAGGGATGCTCGCAAGCCCATCCATAGAGATGGAAAGCGCAGACCCGGAGCATGGCCTTGATTTCCGGGAGCGTGTCGGTGAAGCCTTTCAGCGGCGTGGGCAACCACACCATGTTGGCGACGCACGAGAAGTATCGCGGATCCTGAACGACGCTGCTCTGCTGCGCGAACGACGGATCGTCGTATCCCCAGATATGGCAGACGGTCCAATTCTTGGGCTTGGGTGACGCCACGTCGAGGGCGGCCACCAACGCCTGCAGCGCGGCGACGTTGCCTTCGAACTTCTCTGCGGTGACCCCGGTCGCCTTTCGGGTGTTGGTATAGCGGCGGGTCCATCCCGCATCGTAGAGCGGTCGTCCGCGAGCGGTGTGCGGCGCCCACACCGGCAAGCGCCGAAATGTCTCCGGATTGACCCACCGCGCGGTTCGCTCGATCAGCTCCACGACCGCCGGGATATCGTCCCGCAGTGCCTCATTGCCGTCTGGTATGTAGAATCCGTCAGTCACTCTCCGCCGCCATCCTCATGTCATCTGCCCCGGCTGCACGAGGCGGATCACAATTCGGGCGTGAGTCCTGAGCGGCAGAGCTCTTCCAGGGATCATTCCTCTACCATTTCCGCGAAGCGATGCACCACCCCCGCTTCCTTGCGCTGATCCTTGGTCCGGCCGAGGGCCTGGCGCCATCAACCCGTGAAGGGTCCGCTACGCGAGCGTGCGGCCTTGAGGCTTCGCCCCTGCGGTGATTGCGGCCCTTGGCCGGACACATCGGGCGCCTGTCGCGCGGGGGATGGTCCCCCGCCTCCAGAACAGGAGCCGGATCGATGTCCCTCAACGATGCTCACGCCTTCGCCTTCAGCCTCGCCACAACGCTCATGGTCGCGATCGTGATCTTCAAAGCCGGCGACGGCACGATGAGCGTCATGCCGGCGTCCGAATACGACGGAGACGCCTCGGCGATCATCCGCGAAGTCGATCCATTCGCCCCTTGAGGGTAACGGTCCGCTCGGCCGAGCGGAAATCCGGACGGATTTCCGCTGCCGTCATCACTCAACTTCGGCTATACTGACATCTGCGCCGTGGTGGTGGTGGAAGGCGCGACCGTAGACCTTCATCTTACGGAGCACACCACCATGGTACTCGGCATTCTCTTGAGCATCACAGCCATCGGCGTCGTCTGCTGGCTGCTCTTCACCCTCGCTATCTACGCGCTGCCCTTCTTCGCGGGCATCACCGTCGGCATATGGGCCTATGGCACTGGCGCGGGCTGGCCCGGCAGCATCGTCGTCGGGCTTCTCGCTGCCGGGCTGATGCTCGGCATCGGCCAGTTCCTCTTCGCCCTGGTGCGTCCGGTCTGGCTCCGGCTGACCATCGGACTTGTCTTCGCAGCACCGGCGGCCGTCGCCGGCTACCATGCCGTTCACGGCATCGCGAAGCATGCCATGCCTTCGGAGACCTGGCAGTTCATCTTCTCCGTGATCGGCGCCATCGCCATCGGCGCGACGGCCTGGATTCGGATCGCGGGCGCCGAGCCCGCCCCGATCCGGGCAGAACCTTGCTCGGGGCTGACATCCTCGCAACGTCGCGGCGGACCAGAGGCATATCGAAGCCGTCCTCAGCATCGTGGAACAGGCAGGGATCGGGCGGCGATGGGCCGTTAGATTCGGGCTGGGAGGCGGCAGCCGGTTGAGCAAGCTTGACCAGCGGGCGTCGATGGCTCGGCACATTGATGGTGCGGGAGCTTAGCGTTCTGACCGAAAGCGTGGCGTGGGAACCGGTGCAGGCGCTGCGTCGAGACCGGGAGACAAGGACCGCCGGTGATAGTGCCGCGTATTCACCGGTACCGAGGGGGTCGCCACCGTCTCCATTGATCGGCTCTGCCTCATCGAGCGCTCCAAAACGGCCTCTTCGATGGGTGTATCTGGCCGAAGGACGGCTTCGCCTCGATCGCCTATGGCGCAACAGCGCCGTCAAGACTTTCTTCCCCTGCCGGCTGCGCCGTCATTCCTCGCGGGACAAGAAAGTCCCTCCTTTGCTGTCTGAAGCCCTGCGGGTGCGCCGTCGATCGCCTCCGGCCGGTCGATCACCATCGAGGCCGCAATGGTGCGGGCTCGAAAGACAGTGATCAAGGAGACTTCTCATGGCGACCATCGGCACCTTCAAGAAGACCGGCTCGAACGAGTTCACCGGCGAAATCGTCACCCTCAGCGTCCAGACCAAGAACGTCCGCATCGTCCCCGACGCCCGCTCCACCGGCGAGAACGCTCCCAGCCACCGCGTCTTCGTCGGCCGAGCCGAGATCGGCGCCGCCTGGTCCAAGCGCTCCAACGAGGGCCGCGACTATCTCGGCCTGAGTAATTGCTCACCCCCCTGCCGTCACGCGGCGACGCAGACGGGTTTTCCGGCGATGGCGCGTTCGATGGCCTGAAGCGGCGAGAGGCCGTTGAGGGCTCCGGTTCCGATGACCGAGCGGATGG